>JABAOC010005698.1_pt1 | contig 20911 bp, 20 predicted proteins | sample 7062161 | NCBI WGS metagenome assembly JABAOC01 (sample SAMN14538625, study PRJNA623070) | marine sediment metagenome | biome: marine biome [ENVO:00000428]; feature: marine pelagic biome [ENVO:01000023]; material: deep marine sediment [ENVO:00002113] | place: India: Gulf of Khambhat ... | reverse complement strand
GAGGCCACCAAGCCCGTCTACAGAGCCATGTCCGAGTAGTCCATCTTTTATAGGCATAACCCGAATCTCTACCCGTAGCCCAACGTTAGGTTTTAGATATGAGAAAAACAGCCGCCTTCCTGCTTGGCGTGGCCCTTGTCCTCGGGCTGGGGCTCGCGCTCCTCCACCCCTCGTTACGGCTCATAGGCATCTGGCTCACCCCGCTCCTCGGGACGCAGTTCTACGTCGCCCTCAGCCTANNCCTCACGTATCCCGCCGTGATATTCGTCTGGCTGGCGGTGGCGTTCATCGGCGGCGTCATCGTCAGGACTCGTCTGGGCGGCGTCTTGACCATGCTGCTTGTATGGCTCCTCGCGGTCCCTATGCTGGCGTTATCCGTGTTTGGGGTGGCCATGAACGTCGGGCAGATGATGGAGGAGGTGGAGGGAGAGGAGGCCTTGGGGCTGGTGCCGCCCATACCCGAGGGCGTGACGTTGACCCGGCTCATGGAGACGCCCATGCTGGGTGAAATAGCCGTGGACCTGTTAGACATGGTCGGTAAGGGGGGTGAACCAGAGATCGGGATGGATTATATGATGGGTTACGCGTACAAGGCGCTCACCTGGGCGGCCTTGAGGCCCCTTATAGTGATATTGGGAGCCTTGATGGGCGTGGAGGCGGGAAGACTCGGTCAGCGGCAACTATCCAAGCCGCCGTCCGGCCTTCAAGGAAACCAGCCAACCGTCGCCGCCGCCGTGAAGCCGTTGCTCGTCGTCATCTTTCTAATGGGGGCAGCCTTAGCCCCCGCCGAGGGACAGTTCATAGACCTAGGTGACAGCGTATACGTGGAGCAGCTGGCGGCTGTGACAGACGGCGAGGGCCGCGTCGGCCTAATCGACTTATTCCTTGAGACCGAGATCGCAGACATCCCCGAAGACGTGGTTGCCGCAATGGTGGTTTCCCACGAGGTACAGGCCACCGGCCTGCTTAGCCTGCTACCAATCCCCGAGGAACTTGACGCAGAGTCGCTCCTGAACCTGGCGCCAGACACCTTGTACGCCGTGGTGTACATGGACACGCCTCCCGAGGAGGCGATCCAGAGATCGGTGGAGACGAAGGCGTTGCTGGAGGATAGGCTCGGCGTCGAGCTGGTCACCCTGCAAGCCTTTGAACTCCCGGAGCAGCGGTTCGACGAGGCTACCCTGCCAAGCATGACCGCCGTGGTTGGGTACAGCGAAGCCGACGCCGCGGAGGTGGCCGAGGCGTTTCTAGGCGGCGTCGCGGAGCACGGTGGTCTAGCGGAGGGGGTGATGGAGGCCGTTTCCAACGGCGCCTTGGTCCCGGGTGTCCATGAAGGCTCCGCCGATGGCTCCGTTTTCATCTCGGGGTTCCTTCGGCTGGAGCATTTCACATTTATGCTGCCCGAGGACCCCATGCTCGACATGGTCATGGAGGACCTCGAAACCCTCTTGGAGGAGCCCCTCGGGTTCGCGGCCAGCCTCCACTACTGGGAGGAAGGCGCGTCCGCCGGGGGCACGGGACAGAGCATAGACCTCGCCGAGCTCCTAGGCCTAGAGACGCTGCCAGGATATAGCGAGGACTCTGACGCCAGCTTCATAACGCATCTCAAGCCCAACAGGACCAGCGTAGAGGACGAGCTCAGGGTAACCGCAAGGTTCCACTCTAACCTCCCGCCGAACTCTCTGCTTCTCCCCATTTACGGGTTCATGATTGAGGGCTTCGGGAACGCCACATACGCGGAGGGGACCAGCGCCACGGCCGATGCCTTCAACATGGCTCTGGAAGCCCCGTTGCCGCCGAGGCTCACAGTATCCAAGACGGTGAACAGAGACGCGGCGGCGGTCGGCTCCCGGGTCGAGGCCACGGTCACCGTCACAAACAACGGCGACAGCGAGGTGAACGACGTTAAGATAGACGACAGCCACACGCTCCTAGGCTACGCGTACGCCTCCGATCTACAGGGCTCCGCCACCAAAACCGTGGCTTCACTAGCCTCGGGAGAGTCCGAGACCCTCACCTACAGCTTCACGCTGAGCCGCCCTGGCGTCTTCAAGCTGAGACCGGCGGAGGTTACCTACGTCAGCGACGGAAATACCTACACCGAAGCATCGGACCGCCCCACGGTGGAGACGGGGCCACCCGGCTTGGTTCAGGCCGGCCTCGCGTTGAGAGGCGACCTTATCCGGCTCATCGACTTGGCGGCGGAGGGAAGCGGGGAGACGGTTGTGACAGCCGCTATTCTAGTGGTGGGCGCCTTGGTTCTGCTGAACCTCGTGTTGACTGTTAGAAGGTGGCGGCTCGGCGCGGCTCCTCCGCTAGAGCCTGTAGAACTCGACTAGCGCCAGCGTCTGCCTCAGCCCCTCTCTGATGAGGATGCAGCCGACAGCCAGCAACGCTAGGAGGTCAGCCACGAAGAGGAATCCTCCCCCCATCCCAGTGATGAAGGTGTAGAGGTGCTCTGAGGATATTACCACGCATATGAAGCCGAGCAGCATCTTCACCTGGTTGTAGAGGAGCGCCGCCTCGTCTCTGTCGTCTAGCTCTTTGAAGTACGTTCCCATTTGTCCCGTGAAACGGTTATACCTTCATCCATTTATTCGCGGTGTGACAAAACCCCTGTTCTGAGGGTGATCGAAGATAGATTAGCGAAGACCGTGTGAAGGGTCTACATGATGATCCTAGCGTCCACGATGCGGGCGCCGTCGGGGTAGGCGAGGATGGGGTTCATGTCCAGCTCCTTGACCTCGGGGCACTCCATGAGCATCCTGCTGGTCTTGACCAGTATGTCGGCGAGGGTCTCCTGGTCGCTCGGAGGCATCCCCCGGGCCCCCTCTAGGATCTTGTACGCCTTGATCTCCTTGATCATCTCCCTGGCGTCCCCCATGTCGATGGGGGCGACGCGGAAGCTCACGTCCTTGAGTATCTCGACGAAGATGCCGCCCAGCCCGAACATGAGGGTGGGCCCGAAGGTGGGGTCCGTGGTGCTGCCGACGATGATCTCGGTGCCTTTGGGCGCCATCTCCTGTACGAGCACGCCGGTGATCTCGGCGTCCGCCTTGTAGTTCTTGGCGTTCTCTATTATCCTGTTGAAGCCCTCCCTGATGCCTTTCTCGTCCTCGACGCCCACGATGACGCCGCCTGCGTCGCTCTTGTGCAGTATCTGGGGGCTCACGATCTTGAGGACTATGGGGAAACCTATCCTCTCCGCGGCCTCGACCGCCTCGTCCTCGGTCTCGGCGACATGGATCTTGGTGACAGGCATATCGTAGAGCGCGAACAGCTTCTTGGCCTCGTGCTCGTAGAGGAAGCCCCTGCCATCGGCCTTGGCTGCCTCGAAAACCGTTGAGATCGCCTTATCTCTCATCACAAACACCGACTAATCTTCCATGTATGACCCGTTTACGATAATTTAAAGAATCCGTCAGGGGAGAGGTACGTTTTCAATCCTCATACGCGAGTCAGGGGTTACTTGAACGGGGTTGGCTTATGGCAGATGTGGGGATTTTAGATCCGCCGAGTCCTTCGGCGGCCCATCTGCTCCTTGATCCATTTCGCGACCTGTATGAGCAGCGGGTTTGGCGTAGCCACGATTGGTATGTCCCTGGGGCCTATCTTCAGCGTCGGCCTGTACTCGGGCAGCGGGGCGTAGATGACGCTTGCCCAGTATATGCGGCCCTGCTGCCTCTCCTTGAGCAGCTCCTTGGTGTTGAAGGGGAGGGGCATGTGGTGGAAGACGACGCCCTCCGCCCAGTTTAGTATGACCGGCCGCCCCGCCTCCTGTATCAGGGCTCCTGTCTCGGCGAGCTTTTCCGGGGAATACTCAACCATCTCGAGGATGATGAGCTCCTCCGCCGGCTTGTAGGTTATCTTCATCAGACCCAAATACGGGCGGGCGTCATATGAACTTCACCCTCTGCCTGTTAGGAAGTCGATGATCGTCCCCATGTGCACCTTCGCCGTGGTCTCCAGATCCTCCACTGTTATGTGCTCGTCCACCCCTCCCATCCCATAGACCTTGGGGCCGTACGAGACCGCCGGGACGCCTAGAAGCCTCCAGAACCGGCAGTCTGTGCCGCCTGAGGTGAAGCTCAGATACGGCTTCCCGCCCGTTACCTCGGCGTGGTTTGTTTGGAGCAGCCCGACTATCCTTGCCTCCGGCGGCGTGTATGTGGACCCCGTGAGCGTCGAAGCGTGTCGCCCCCACTCAACCTCTATGCCCTGATCGACGCCGTGGACCTCCTCCTCCACCCTGAATCTTATCTCCTCGGGGCTGATGCCTAGGGGCAGCCTGACGTCCACCTCCGCCTCGCAGAGCGCGGGGACTATGTTGTCCTTGGTGCCGCCCCGTATCACCCCGACGTTCACCGTGACGTGCTTGAGAACTTCCGCCATCGTGGAGGACTCGTGGCCATACTGGTGCTTGTACCCCTTCATGACCTCCTCGGTGAGGCTCAGCGCCTCCTCGTCCAGAGGCGCGGGTGTACCCTGAAGCGACTCCACCCTGGGCAGCGCCTTGACCATCTTCATGATGGCGTTCTCGCCGACGTACCCGGCGAAGCTACCGTGGGCCGCCTGGCCTTTGGCCCGAAGGACTAGAGGTACCCTGCCTTTCTCGCCGATCCTCACCGTGAGGCCTGAAGGCTCCCCGTTCAGGACGGAGTCCCCGCGGAGGCCCTCCACGTTGTCGAGGAGCCACCTGGCGCCCCATCTGCCACCGGTCTCCTCGTCGGATGTGCCCGTGAAGGTGACCTTTCCCGGTATGCTGGTGGCGCTCAGCTTGCTGAAGCAGTGGAGCAGCGACGCGAGGCCGCCTTTCATGTCGCCGCTTCCTCTGCCATGCAGCTCGCCGCCTGAGACCTCGCCCGAGTAGGGGCTGCGGCTCCACGCCTCCCCTACTTTCCCTGGGAACTGGTCTAGGTGGCCGTTTAGCACTATGTGGGGGCTCCCGTACCCTATCGAGGAAACGACGTTAACCACCCCGTCCACTGGCTCGTGTGTCTCGACGGTGAATCCATGGCTTTCGAGGTAGTCTTGTATAAACGAGGCTAGTTTAGAGGTGTCCCCCGGCGGGTTGTCGCTGGGTATCTTCACTAGGCTTGAGCATAGCCCCACGAGGCTTGTCATATCTGAATCCAGGTCTTCGAAGAGGCGGTTTCTTAGGGATGACATGAGCACTAAGTCCATTCATTCAAAAGGGAAAAGGGTTATCGGGTTAAGGATTGAGCCTCTTCACTAGCTCGGCGACTCTTGCGCCCATCTTCCTGCATACCACGGAATCTGCGTCGTCNNTCCCCTGGACGACCATGCCGTGCACCATGAGGGCCTCCAGAAGCGCCATTATCGTGGTCTCGCATCCGGTGTGGGTGCCCCCTGCGCTGCAGAAGGCGCCCCCAACCATCCCCTCCAGTTTGCCGTGGAACTTCACCGACTCGTCGATGAAGGCCTTGATACTCGCGGAGGGCAGGCCGTAGTAGACCGGCGAACCTAGGATTAGCCCACGGACCGTTAGGAGCTCGTCCACGTTCGCGTCGTCCACTTTCCTGACTACAGGCTCCACCCCAGCCTCCTCGACCCCCGCGGCGACGGCTTGAGCCATCTTCTCCGTGTTCCCTGTCTGCGAGTCGTACACGATGAGTACCTTCACTTTGCTCACCTACGCAAGCTTCCCCGCGGCGTCATCTACTTCGTAGACGCCTTTTACCTCGCCGTAGTAGATCACGTGCATATCCTTGCTGGAGTACACGTCGTCCTCCATCGCCTCCTTTAGCTGACCGGGTTTCATCTCGTCCCTGTAGACTATCTCGCACTCTATATGGACGGGGCACTCCTCTATGCTGGGCGCCTCCACGTCTACTCCTTTCGCCGCCGTCATGCCCAGCTCCTTGAACTTGTCCACGTCGCGGCCCGACTTGGTGCCACAGAACTCAAGCCACTCCTCCATACCCTTACCGGGGAGACAGACAGTGAAGCTGTCCGACTCCTCCATGAGCTTGTGAGTGTGCCTTGACAGCCTCACCGCCACCACGAAGACCGGTTTCCTCCATATGGTCCCGAGTAACCCCCACCCTATGGTCATGGCGTTGAGCTTGCCGTCCCTCCCGCTGGATACGAGGAACAGGCCGTCGCCTCGCATGAGCCGGTTAGCCTCCGCCACGTATTTGAACGCGTCAACCTTTTTCCTATTCAAATCAGAACTCCATCGTACAGAACGGCTGAGACCGTTTTATCTTTTCCGGGATGTGAGCGGCAGCTGCGAGGTAGGGTCACATAACCGTAAACAGTGGCGTTTGTGTATCAAAATTGGCATGGTTCAGGCGGAGGAGCAGCGTATGACAAGCGTCGAGCTCAGCCTGCTGCAGAAGATCAGGCTGCTCGTCAACGGGGCAGTCCCTACGTCCCAGAAGTCACGGCATGGATGGAGCGGGAGCATCCAGTTCTATGCCTTCAAGTGCCCGGTGCACGGCCTCGTGGAGAACTACCCGCAGGGATACGAGAATGCCGTCAGGTGCCCTTACTGTGACGAGATGGCGCAACAAAAATAGAGCGTAGATATAGAAACCAGCGCCTAAAGAGTCTTATATTATGATAGTTGTACAGCATCCAGTACGGATATCCAAGTGATATAATGTCGTTTACAGAGAAAATCGATGTGCTAGACCTGCTGATAAACATTCTCAGGGAGCACGAGGAGAAACTCGACGAGCTAGTCGAGCGGCTGGAGATAGTGAGCCAGACCATCCAGAGGGACCCCGCCTTGAGGAGAAGCCTGCTCGAGTACGAGGTAGGCGCAACCGAGATGGACGAGGTGGCCGGGGTCCAGAGCATACTGGTGGTCGACGACGACAAGTCGCTGGCCAACACTTTCAAGCTGGTGCTTCAGAGCGTTGGTTTCAACGTGGACACAGCCATAACGGGCCTCCAAGCTCTCTATAAGGCAAACAGGAAGGACTACGACCTTGTTATACTCGACATCAACCTTCCTGACATGCTCGGGGACGAGGTCGCCGAGAAGATACGCGAGAACAGTGAGGACGTGAACATCATCATGATAACCGGGTACAGCAGCTTCAAGGAGGATGTCGACGAGAAGGAGCTTGGCATCAGGGAGGTACTCATGAAACCCATCCCACCAGAGGACCTGGTGAAGATCACCAAGAAAGCCCTGTTAAAGAAAGAACAGGGATAGATTTTTCTAGATAATATACCCGCTGTCTATTCTCTCGAAGTCGCGGACCCTCTCCAAGTCCAGATCGGGCTCAAGCTCGTCAAAGTCCTCATCGGAGAGGCTTGTCCAAGGCCCCGTAAGCGTCGCCTCCACCGTCGGGTGGGTCTTACCGAAGTTGTCCCGGCAAACCTTGTATGTGAGCTTCCGCACCTTTCGTTCATCGGTGAACCCGAGGGAGTGAATGTACTCGTGCACGAGTATTGCGAAGACGTGTGCCTTCTGTTTCAGGCTCTTTGTGGAGCCTAGCAGCCGCCTGTTGAGCACGATGTCGTTTGTGCCGAGGGGGTGGAAAGCCCCCACCCTCATGGGCAGGTTCCCGAGGTACAGCATCAAACCTACGCGGTGAAGCCCCAGGCTTCTCTTCACCGCCCTCTTGACGAGGGCGAAGATGTCGCCGTAGCTCTGGGCCTGATCTAGTTCAACGGGCAGCGTCAGATGGATGCCTCCTATACCGATTCAACGGATTTGACTGCGGGGATCTTCTTCTTGAGGTAGTTCTCTACGCCCCATTTCACGGTCATCTGGCTCATGGGGCAGCCTGCGCAGGCGCCTTTTAGCTTGACCTTCACGGTTCCGTCTTCCGTGACGTCTACAAGCTCTACGTCTCCTCCGTCTACCTGGAGGTGTGGCCGGACTTCCTCAAGTGCCTGCCGTACTTCTTCTTTCAAAATCTACCACTCCCAAGAGAGACATTTTGATACTATTTAAACGTTGACCGCAACATTTTTTCCCCACGTAACACGGGTGGGATGGCCAAGGTTCTCTTTGTGTGTGGTCTCACACTTCACATCACCTGTTTTCTATTCGAAACCGTTATATTGCCAAGACTCATTGAAATGGAAGTCAAGGTGAATAAGGTGACAGGTGACTGTAAAACAGGTTCGTGTTTACTCGCCTGGCTCCATAGCTAACCTCGGCCCCGGTTTTGACGTCATCGGCGTCGCACTCGAAAGCGTAGGCGACATAGTGCAGCTGGAGAAGATCGATGAACCAGAGGTCAGGTTATCTATAAAGGGAGTCGACGTAGACAAGATACCCGTTAAACCAGAGATCAACAGCTCGGGCGCGGTGCTAGAGCTGGTGAAAGAGAGATACGATGTTTCCCACGGCTTCAAAGCCGATATAAGGAAAGGCGTCCCCCCGGGGAAGGGCATGGGCTCATCCGGCGCCTCGGCTTCAGCCACGGCGATAGCCGTCGACCGTATGCTCGGTCTAGGGCTGAAAGCGAGCGAGCTGATCAGGCTAGCCGCGCACGGTGAGGGAGCGGTCGCGGGCGCCCCTCACGCGGACAACGTGGCCGCGTCCATCCTCGGGGGCTACGTGATCGTCGGGGAGGACTACGACGTGGTGAGGCTCGACGCCCCCAGCGTCGGGATGGTCGTGGCGGCCCCTGATATCCATATAGACAACAAGACCCGTAGAGCCCGGGAGCTTCTTCCCGAGAGGGTTCCCCTGAGGGACGCGGTGCGTAACATCGGGTACGCCTCCCGGATGACGGCCGCCGTTGCCCTCGGAGACCCTGTTCTGTTCGGGAGAAGCATCTGCGATAACCTTGTGGAGCCTCACCGCGCCTCCATGATCCCCCGTTTCTGGGAGGTGAAGCAGGCGGCGCTGGACGCTGGGGCCTACGGGTGCAGCATCTCCGGCGGCGGGCCTTCGGTTTTCGCCGTAGGTGAACGGGTAGACGAGATAGCGAGGGCCATGGTGGACGCGTTCAGCACCATCAAGACCAGGGTGTACCACACAGTGCCAAGCAACCGCGGCGCGAGGGTGATATAGACATGTATCGTTGCGTGAGATGCGGCAGAAACGTCAACGCCCTCAACGGTTTTACCTGCGGCTGTGGGGGAACCCTTGAGGTCGTCCACGAGTCTCTGGAGGCGTCTCTGGAGGTCTTCGAGAGCCGGCTCAGCGAGATGGAAGGCCCGTACCGTAGCGGCGTCTGGAGGTACAAGGAGCTCATCCACCCGCTCATCGGAGCCGAATACATAGTCACCCGTCCTGAGGGCAACACCAACCTGTATAGGCGTGTCGAGGTGTCCAGGTACACCGGGTTGGAGCGTGTCCAGCTGAAACACGAGGGGGAGAACCCCACAGGCAGCTTCAAGGACCGGGGTATGACCGTCGCAGTCTCGGAGGCGGTGAGAAACGGAGCCAGCGTGGTTGTATGCGCCTCCACAGGCAACACCAGCGCCTCCATGGCGGCTTACGCCGCCCAGGCGGGGCTCAAGGCGGTGGTGTTCATACCTGAAGGCGAGATAGCCTACGGCAAGCTGGCTCAGGCGTTGGCCTACGGCGCCCAGGTTATCCAGGTCAAGGGCAGCTTCGACGACGCCATGAGGGTCGTGAAGGAGAGCAGCGTCGAGCTGGGCCTCTACGTGCTCAACAGCCTGAACCCCTGGAGGGTGGAGGGCCAGAAGAGCATAATATTCGAGATGCTGCACCAGAGAGGCTGGGAGCCGCCGGACTGGATACTAGTCCCCGCGGGTAACCTGGGTAACACGGCCGCGTTCGGCAAAGCGCTGCGGGAGCTCAAGCAGCTTGGCGTCATCGATGAGACTCCCCGCATCGCCTCCATCCAGGCGGAGGGCGCGAGCCCCTTCTACCGGCTCTGGAGAGGCAAGCTCAACCGTCTAGAGGCCGTGGAGCCCATGACCGTCGCCTCCGCCATCAAGATAGGAAACCCGGTGAGCTGGGTGAAGGCCCTAGACTCGATACGGGGGACCGACGGCGTCGTGGAGCGTGTGTCTGACACCGAGATAATGAACGCCAAGGCCGTGGTGGACGCGTCCGGTGTGGGGTGCGAGCCCGCGTCGGCGGCCTCGGTCGCCGGAGCCAAGAGGCTCCGCGATGCAGGCGTGATAGACATGGACGAGGAGGTTGTCTGCGTCCTGACGGGTAACCTCCTCAAAGACCCAGATAACACGGTGAAGTACCACTTGGGTGAGCTGGCGTCGATAGACGCGCGACACATGAATAGACCCGTTAAGGCAGAGCCCGACGTCGGCAGCATAGAGCGGCTCCTGAGACAGCCCAATAGTCAAACTGTCGAGGCCGTGGTTTCTTTAAGCTAAGGCAGCCAGGACCATCGTTTATGCGGCACGAGCCCCCATTTCGCTTCCCCTTTCGCTGATGTTTTATGTGCCGGCGCCCTCGATCATATGGTGTAAAGTTTGAAGGAACTTAGCCTCGTAGCCACAGGAGACTCCCTCATCACCCTAAGTCAGTCTGTCCACTCCGAGCCGCAGTTCGAGAGGCTGCTCAAGGTGATCCGAGGCGTCGACGTGGCCTTCACAAACCTGGAGATGCTTCTACACGACTACGACGAGGACTGTTACCCGGCGGCCGAGTGCGGGGGCACGTACACGCGGGCTCCGCCCGGAATACTGGACGAGCTCACTTGGATGGGGTTCGACATGTTCAGCACCGCCAACAACCACAGCCTCGACTACATGTACGGCGGCCTCTTCAGTACCCTCTACTACCTGGAGGAGGCTGGGCTCCCCCACGCAGGCACGGGGAGTAACTTGGCGGAGGCGCGGGAGCCTGGGTACATGGACACGGGCAGTGGGAGGGTGGCGTTGCTGTCGGCGTGCAGCAGCTTCGCCAGCTTTGGCAGGGCGGGGGACGCGCGGCGCGACATGAAGGGGAGGCCGGGGCTTAACCCGCTTCGACACGAGAGATGGTACGAAGCGAAGCCCGAGACCATCGAGAAACTCAAAGAGGTGTACGGCGAGCTTAACCTCCCCGAGGTCCACCAGGAGGAGGACAGCTACCACTTCCTATCCAACAAGTTCGTCGAGGGAGACGACGTCGGCCTCCACACGGGGCCCCATAAGGGGGACATGGAGGGGAACCTGGAGGCGGTCAGGGACGCCGCGAGGCAGGCGGACTGGGTGCTTTTCAGCCTCCACGCCCACGAGGGCATGCCCAACGACTCGGAGAGGCCGGCCGAGTTCATCGAGGAGTTCGCCAGAGCCACCGTAGACGCCGGTTGCCACTGCTTCATAGGACACGGCCACCACGCCATGAGGGGCATCGAGATCAGGGAAGGCAAGCCCATCTTCTACAGCCTGGGCAACTTCATATTCCAGAACGAGACGGTGTTCAAGATGCCCGCCGACTTCTACGAGCGGTACAAGCTGGACCCATATGGCGGCAAGGTTAGCCAAGCCTTCGACGCCAGACAGAAGGCGCCGCCCAAGCCCGGCCGCCAGATACACAAGTGGTTCACCGACGACGAGAAGTACTGGATGAGCGTCACCCCGCGGATGGAGTACAAAGGCGACAAGCTCCAGGAACTCAAGCTCTACCCGATTGAGCTAGGGNNCAGGAGCCAGAGGGGTAGGCCGGTTCTCGCGGACGAGAAGATGGGCGCCAAGATACTGGGCGTCATCAAGAAGCTGTCTAAGCCCTACGGGACTGAGATCACGGTCAAGGAAAACGTGGGCGTGGTGGAGCTCTAGCCCCTCCTTTTTCCCCGCTGTGAAGCCTGGTTACATACAACGTGGGTTTATTTTGTGGAGCTGGTACAGACAGGTTGTTTGTGGTAAACCGCCCACCAATTACTCTTTTAACGGGGCTCAGGATGTTACAGCGTGGAAGTTAGGTGACTTGCCCAACCAGCATTTCAGCCCCCACCTAACTAATCCACCAATAAATACACTAAGATACCCGAGAGTTGTTGGCCTACTTTGAACCGCTTCGTCATGAACAGAAGCCTGTGCAATAGATGAGATTGGGCGAGAAAGCGCTATTTTGGCGGCGACGGGCTTATACGTGGCCATAAACACCGTGGGCTGCACAGGACCCCCGTACAGCTTGGGAGGTTTGAGGGGTTTCATAGTCGGGCTCACAGTCTATTGGCTTTTTACCATGCTGCCCTCGGGGGCTCGGGGTTGTCGTGTGCCTGAAGACAGGCCAGGATAAGATCATCTTCAGTTCACATGGTTGCAGAGCATTTCTTTGACTGGTTTTTTATTCAATAAACACGGTGTCTTCTACGTGATCAATGTTGGGTATATGCGCTGACGTTGTCCTTCTCAACGGCAAGATCATCACCGTCGACGAGGAAGACTCAGTAGAAGAGGCCGTGGCGATCAAGGACGGGAGGTTCGTAGCGGTGGGCGGCACCGAGGAAATAAAGGCGCTAGCCGGAGAGTCCACCGAGGTGATAGACCTAAAGGGGGAGACCGCCATGCCCGGGATCATCGACAGCCACACGCACCCGGGGAGCATCGCGTCAAGGTTCCTTGAAGTGGACTGCAGAGCCCCGCCCGTCAAGAACATACCGGAGATCCTCGGGATGCTGAAGGCGAAGGCGGAGGAGCTGGGCCCCGGCAAATGGGTCATGGGGGCCAACTTCAACGACAGCAAGCTCGAGGAGAGGAGGCACATCACAAGGTGGGAGCTGGACGAGGCGGTCCCGGAGAACCCGGTGTTCATAGTCTCCGACACGGGTCACCAGGCCATCGTGAACAGCCTCGCGTTCGAGTTGGCCGGCGTCGACGAGGACACTCCTGACCCGCCGGGCGGGGAGCTGGAGAGGAACGAGGACGGGCTGCACACGGGGCTCCTATACGAGAACGCCGTGGGCCTCGTGAGAGACCACATACCTGAGTACACGGTGGCTGAGCTTAAGGAGAGCTTCAGGAAGGTGGTGGACCAGTTCAGCGAGTGGGGCGTCACCTCAACCCACAACGCCAGCGGCCGCAAATCAGAGATAAGGGCGTACAAGCAGCTTCTGGAAGAAGGCGTCAAGCAGGTGAGGATGAACCTCATGATGAGCGTCAACTCTGACGAGCCGGGGGACGTGCTGGACGCCCTCGTTCTCGCGGGCGTGGAGAGCGGCTTCGGGGACGAGTGGCTCAGGGTCATGTCCGTGAAGATCATGGGGGACGGCAGCGGCGCCGGGGGCACATGCTGCGTGTACGAGCCACAGCACAGGGGCACCAAGGGCCTCGGCCTATGGATGACTGAGCCCGATGAGGTGAAGTGCCTCGTCGCCAAGGCCCACGACGCGGGTCTACGCGTCAGCATCCACAGCATCGGCGACAGGGGCGTCGACATGGCGCTGGACGCCATCGAGGAAGCCCAGAAAAGGAGCCCGAAGCAAGACATGAGGCACAGGATAGAGCACAACAGCCTTTGCACTCCGAAGCAGCTGACGCGCATCAAGGAGCTGGGCGTGACCCCCAGCAGCAGCATCGGCTACATGTACGGGCTGGGGGACCAGTACGCCGAGAACTTCGGCCCAGAGCGGAGCAGGTGGCTCCACCCCCACCGTACCATGAAGGAGATGGGCATCGTCACCGGCGGCAACAGCGNNAGCCCCTTCGTCCAGATCTACGAGGCGGTGACCCGTAAATCCAGCAGCGGCCAGGTGGTGGGCCCCGAGGAGGCGATCAGCGTCATGGACGCGATACGAGTCTACACGTGGAACGGCGCCTACCTCAGCAAGGAGGAGGACAGGCTTGGCAGCGTGGAGCCAGGGAAGCTGGCCGACCTAATCGTGCTGGACAGGGACATACTAACAGTGCCCCGAGAAGAGATCAAGGACATACACGTACTTACGACGATCGTGGATGGTAAAATAGTCTACGGGAAATGATCGTCAAGGACTCGACAGCGCCTAAACAGCTTGGTTCTCTGACCCTGTTTATTCCTTGTCTCTGGTTGCGTGTTTTCAGTTTCCCCCGCCAGACAGGGATCTGTCACCAAGCTTCTAGACTCGCCGGTAACACTCTATCCTTCAGTTTATTTGTAGAGTTAGGTTCGGTGAAAACTAACTTGAAGAAGATTCTCTCCACCACAGCAAGCATCCTCATGCTTGCATCCTTTCTCGCGATTTCACCCATATCCGCCAAAGGCAATCTAATGTTCAAGGCAAACGGCAAGATAGACCACTACGCAGACTGGCTAGACGACCCCTCATCGGTGATCGTCGGCGGCTCATGGAACGTTAAGGTAAAGGATGGCGTAGCCTGCTTCAGCGGATACTACCGAGAGCTTAACCTGGACCCCGAGGTCGAGCACTCCCCCGAAGGAACCGTCGACCACTTCAGGCTAAGCATGGTCACCGACGAGTACTGGCTCGAGGATGACACCCTCGTCATGATGGGGGAGATGCACGTCGACAAGAAGATGTGGATCATCGAAGACGACCCGGACCCATGGGTTGTTCCCCCCGGGAAGGCACCGCAGGACTGGATAGAGGACTTCATCGTGGTGTATCCTACGGTGGTCCGAGTCGACCCATCCGAGATGACGTACGACTTCTGGGACGACGGCGTCAACACCTACGGGACAACCTTGACCTACCACAACTATTCTTAACAACCTTTTTTTTCAAAAGCTTAAAAAAAAGAGGGTTATTTTTTCGGCCCCACCGTCTTGACTGAGTCCGTGCCAACGAAGTCCAGCCCGTCGATCGTCTTGCCGACGAGGGTGGCCTCGGTGTCGCCCATCTCTATGCCTGTTTCCTGTGTCTTGAAGTGGTAGATGGCGTCCATGTCCCCGTCGCCGTCGTAGTCCTCCATGTGGCCGCAACAGCCCTTGTGGGCCGGGGCAGCCAGGCCGGGCCCAAACCTCACCGTGCAGTGGTCTACCGTCGAGGCGTCGAAGTCGTCCGTGGTCACTATGGCGACGGGAACAACTCCCTTGCTCATTGGGTTCAAGCCGTTCGGGCAGCTGCCCGGCTTTACGTCTATGACTATCTCGACGGGCGGCACGACCCGTTCGAGGGTGAGCAGCGCCCAGCAGGTGTCGCAGATGTCGTTGCCCCAGCTCATGTCCTCCCACCTGTCGTTGATCTGGGTTTCCACGATCAATTGGGCGAACTCCTGGTACCAGTCGTGCTCAGGCACGGCGTCGCCGTCTAGGTCCAGCATTGTTACTCCTCCGAAGACTAGGCCCTTCATGAGGCAGTACATTGCCTGGTAGTTGGGCGTGGGCATATCCTCGTCCACCAGCAGGTCTCCGTCGTTGTCAAGCCCGTCACGGGGGTCCTCGTCGATGAGCCCGTCGCCGTCGTCGTCGTAGTTGTTGTTGGCGCGCCACCCAGGCTCCAAGCCCCCGCTGAACCCCAGGTCGTTCCAGTGTCTCTCGACATAGCTCAGCGCGTTCATGTACCGTGTCGATGACGGGTCGTCTCCACAGTACTTGAGCTGGAAGAGGAGGTTGCCTGTCTTGAGCTCGTTCACCCAGAACCACGGGTCGGTGTATCCTGATCCGCCGTCGGGGTCTACCTCACCGTCGTCGTCGAGGGGCCCCGGGTCGTTCTGGATGTAGTCGAGGTACCCGCTCAGCTCAGTCTTGACCCATGCGGGTACGACGCAGCCCATGCCCTCCGCCGCGGCTAGCCCGAGGACGGCGTAGCCGCCGTTGGAGTTGTCCGACCAACCCCCGGCGTTGTCCACCATGTGGTACTCCCATCCTCCCTCCCGTGGCCCCGTGTCGACCTGCCCGAAGGCCAGCCAGTCGGCTAGCTCCTGGGCTATCTCAAGGTACGTGTCTGGGGAGGCGTCACCGTTGAAGTCGAACCCTCCCTCGTTTTGCCTCCCTGGTGTTCCGCACGCCTCCAGCGCCATGAGTATAATCCCCGTCGTGTATGTGGTATGGTACCCATTGGTGCTGTAGAAACACAGGGAGTAGCCGTTCCCGTTCGAGTCCGGGTCGTCGGGTGTGCCGGAGTATCCCAGGGTGTGGTCCTGGATGCTGGTCGCATGGGTTTCGATGTGGCTTGCGCCGCCCCCAACCGGGTCGACGCTGAATATGAACTCCCAGCCCCTCAGCACGTTCTCCGAGTACACGTATCCCGGGTCGAACGGCGAGTCGTAGCCCAGCTCGTATGCGCGATCACATAACTTTATGAGCGCGAGCCCGGTCAACGCCGTCCTATCCCATTCCGGTGGTGACCCCCACCCGCCGTCGTCGGGCCACTGGGCCGTGACTAGCCACTCCAGCCCCGTCTCTATGGCCGCGTCTATCTCCTCTGGGGTAGCGGCGTAGGAGATGGGCGTCATGGTTGCCGATAGCAGCAGAATGCCGAAACAAATCAGAGCAACTAGGTTTTTCTTCATTGTTGCTCAATGAACAATGGGTCTAATTGTAACCAATATTTACTGTAACTGGATACTGAACCGTCCCCGTCACTCATTGTTTAACCATTATACATGAAAAAACCAGAACAACAGAAAGAACATACAACCAGAGCCTACCGCGTGATCCAAACAACTGAAATAGAAACACATGCTGTTGAAGAGATACTAAAACTCCGGCTCAGGCTTCCCAAGCTTCTTGTCGTACGCCGCCTTCACCAGCCCATAGTACGGCGGGCTCGGCTCCCATGGGCGGCTCTTGAACTCTGGGTGGAACTGGGTGCCCAAGAAGAAGTAGTTGCCAGGCAGCCAGAGCACCTCCTTGAGCTTCTTCTCCTTGCTCCAGCCTGGGTACACCGCGCCCCCCTTCTCCAGCACCTCCCAGTACTCCGGGTTGACCTCCCACCTATGCCTGTGCCGCTCCATTATCTCCGTGGAGCCGTAGAGCCTGTGAGGCAGGCTCCCCTCCTCCAGGATGACGGGGTTCGCCCCCAGTCGCATGGTCCCCCCGAGTTCGCTGATCTCCTTCTGCTCTGGCAGCAAGTCAATCACCGGGTGGGGGGTCTCGGGGACGCACTCGGTGCTGGCCGCCCCCTCGAGGCCCACGACGTGGCGGGCATACTCGACCGTCGCCAGCTGGAACCCGTAGCAGATGCCGAGGAACGGCTTGTCCTGGGTCCTGCAGTGGTTGATGGCTATTATCTTGCCCTCTGCGCCTCGCTGCCCGAAGCCGCCGGGGACGAGGACTCCATCGTATTCGTCGAGGCTCTCAACGTGTCTGAGATCGTCCTCGAAGACCTCTGTCTCGATCCAGTCGATCTGCACCATGCAGCCCGACTTTGAAGCGGCGTGGCGTAGGGCCTCGTTGACGCTGACGTAGCAGTCAGCCAACTCGGCATACTTGCCGCACATCGCGATCTTGACGACGTCCGTGGGCGTCCGGTACGTGTCCACCATGGCTTTCCATCCGCTCCAGTCAGGCTTGTAGCCGTCTAGACCGAGGTACTCGCGGACCACCTCGCCCATCCCCTGGTCCTCAAGCTCCAGCGGCAGCTCGTAGAGCGTTGGCACGTCGATGCTGCTGAACACGGCCCTCTCCTCGACGCTGCAGTAGAGGGCGATCTTCCTCCTGTGCTCGGGCCCTAGTCGGCCGGTCTCCACCCGGGCTGCAATGATGTCGGGGTTGAGGCCTATGGCCCTGAGCTCCTTGACGCTGTGCTGTGTGGGCTTCGTCTTGGGCTCGCCCACGGCATCCAGCACGGGCACGAGGGTCACGTGTACGAGCAGCGTGTCTCCTTTCCTCTCCTCGTTCCTCATCTGCCTGAACGCCTCGAGGAAAGGCAGGCCCTCGATGTCGCCCACAGTGCCCCCGCACTCGATTAGCACAATGTCGGCTTCGCTCTTGCCCGCCACGAGTCTGATCCTGCGCTTGATCTCGTCGGTGACATGGGGAATGATCTGGACGCATCGGCCGAGGTAGCCGCCTTTCCGTTCCCGCCTGATGACCTCTTGGTAGACCTGGCCGCTCGTGATGTTGTTGAGCTCGGTGAACTCTCCGTTGAGGAACCTCTCGTAGGTGCCGAGGTCCATGTCGGCCTCGTAGCCGTCGTCGAGCACAAAGACCTCGCCGTGGATGTAGGGGTTCATGGTGCCGGCGTCGACGTTGAGGTAGGGGTCGCACTTCACGGCGGTCACGTTGAACCCACGTACCTCAAGCATCTTACCGACGCTGCAGGTTACTAGTCCCTTCCCGAGGCCGCTCAGGACGCCGCCCGTAACAAAAACATACTTCGTCACTTCAGTGACCTGCCGATAATACTGCGATTCACACAGTGGCTCCGTATAAATCATTCGCAGCCGTAAATATAAGATGGGGGCACCCCTACAATAGATTTTGTCGGTAATTGCTGATGGAATCTGTTTACATCAGAGCAGAAACAAGATATTTCAATTATGAAGGAAGTTTCATCTATCGTTCTGGATGTGTAGCCTAGCGTCGGTGGTGATGTTGAGGCCCAGCTGCTTCAGAGGCCTCTCGCAGCCAGACTCCATGAGGTGGGTCGAGTGCATCTCACATTCCTTGAGGAGCGAGAGGACGTTGAGACACTCGGCGGCGTTCGGGTTGAAGACGGAGCTCACGGACAGGGCGTCCAGGACCTCCTTGACGTCGAGCAACCCGTCGCTGAGCCCCATGCTGTCCTTCAGGCTGTTGAGAGCCTCGACGATCACGGGGGATAGGACGTTTATCTCGTCGGGGATGCCCGCAAGCGTCTTCACGGCGTTGAGCAGCGCTGCAGACTCAGAGTGAAGAAGAGGCGAACGCTTCCCCGTGACAATCACCGTGCCACAATTAGTGTAAAGCTCTATGGCTGAGCCGCTGTGGAGGCCATTGAAGCCCTTGGAGGGGTCCCTCTTCGCCTCCTCCCAGGCCTTGTTGGCGGCCCTAGCCACGGCCCTGTCGCTGGGCTTCACGCCCACCTTACCCATGATCACATCCATCCTCTCCAACGTATCGTAGGTGGTGTGGCCCTCCACGAACTCCCGCTGGTACTGGTAGTAGCGGCGCACTATCTCGTCTCTGCTCGCCTGCCTGACAACTTGGTCATCCACGACGCCCTGTTTAGCCATGTTGACGCCCATGTCAGTGGGGCTCTTTATCTCGGTCATAGGGTCGCCCGGCTCAGTCATCTTCTCTATGATCTTCAGCATTATAGCGAAGTTCTCGACGTCCCGGTTGTAGTTGGTCGCCTCCACACCATAGGCTTTGAGGTGCCAGGGGTCTACGCAGTTATAGTCCCCAAGGTCGGCGGTGGCTGCCTCATAGGCAACGTTCACGGGGTGCTCCACCGGGAGGTCCCATATGGGGAAGGTCTCGAACTTGGCGAACCCGCTCATCACCCCCATCCTTCGGTCCTTGTAGACCTGGCTCATGGAGAAGCTCATCTTACCGCTGCCTGGGCCCGGAGCCGTCACCACCACTATGCGCTTCCCGGTGTCCACGTGCTCGGATCTGCCGTATCCCTCGTCGCTGACCACCCTGTCCAGGTCGTTGAGGTACTCGTCTATCTCGTAGTGGATGTAGACCTTGATGCCCCTGTTCTCGAGGCGCTGCTTGAACTTGTGTGCCGCCTGCTCGCCGGTGTACCTGTTTATGACTACGGCTGAGACGTCTAGGCCCAGCTCGCCTAGGTCGCCTATGTCCTTGAGTATCTGGTCCTCGTACGTGAGCCCGAAGTCTCGTCTAATCTTCCTGCCCTCGATGTCCTTGGCGCTGATGCAGTGCACCATCTCCAGGTCGTCGAGCTTCCTGAGCATCTGGACCTTTGTGTCCACCTCGAAGCCTGGAAGCACCCTGCTGGCGTGGTGGTCGTACCGGAGCTTACCGCCGAACTCCAGGTAAAGCTTGTCGAACTGTTCCACCCGCTCCATGATTCGCCGAACTTGGGCAGAGAGGTACTTGCCGGTGTCGAACCCTTTCTCCCTGATCATATCCGGCTCCGCCTATCAACGCAAGAGAAATAACCTTTGAACGTCGAACCGGGCTCCATCCAAAACGTATGTTTGAGGACATAAACGCTGGCTTCAGGCGGATCCTTCGGCATATTCAACAATATTTTGATGTCTAATANNCTAATAAGATACTTGCGGGGCTGAAGTTAAACGGGACTTGTGTCTACATCTCGGCAATTATCCGCTTCAGCTTAGAGGCATAACCGTCCGGCAACCGTGGGAGGCCCAGACGGGCGGCCGGCCCCGCGTATAGAGGCACAAGGTTCTCGGGGCGGAGGCATAGCTCGATGATGTCCTTGAACTCGATCTCGGGGTCTCCCTCCAGCACGGATATGATCTTCTCGCCGATGAAGTGCACCTTGGGGAGGATGGACTCCCGGTCGATGAGTATGGCCATGAGCCTTTCCTTGTATTCCCCCAGGGGCTCCTCGCCGACAAGGCAGTCTCTCATCAGGCTCCAGGCTTCCTCTAGCATCGCGCCTTGATCTTGTTCGTAGCCACGTATCTTCTCGTTGGCCTCGGGGCTCTTGTGCTCCCCAGCCCTGACCATGTCAGGGGTGCAGTAATGGTTGGCGAGCCCCTCGGAAACTAGGTGGAGGACGAGCTGGGCCGCAACCTCCTCCGGTGTATCGGCGCACACCGATAGCCTTGCGAGCCCGGGCCTCCGGGACAGGCAGCTAATGACGCCGGCGTGGTGGAACTCGTGGGCCATGTGGTCCATGCTTATGTCGCCGAGGCCGCGGAGGATGCTCCGCCCGACGTCGCCGCCGCGCACCATCCCCGGGTTGAAGGCGTCCACCGTCAAGTAAACGGTGCTATCTATGACGGTGCCCGCCGGAAGATACTTCAATGCCTTATGCTCGGCTTCCCCAAAGTCCAAGCCGAGTACAGCTTCCACCCTCCCTCTGAGCCTCGACACGGCTTCGAGGCTGTAGCATGAGCGGAACCCCTCCTCGAACCTTCGCTTCACCGGCTCGTTGTTAACCGGTTGCTCAGAGCCCAAGTTTACCAAGATGGATACCATGTCATCCTTTGTGAGCCCCAGCAGCTTCTCGTAGGCGGAGAGGGTGAACGACAT
>JABAOC010001401.1_pt1 | contig 20929 bp, 5 predicted proteins | sample 7062161 | NCBI WGS metagenome assembly JABAOC01 (sample SAMN14538625, study PRJNA623070) | marine sediment metagenome | biome: marine biome [ENVO:00000428]; feature: marine pelagic biome [ENVO:01000023]; material: deep marine sediment [ENVO:00002113] | place: India: Gulf of Khambhat ... | reverse complement strand
TACAATGTCCTTCTCGGCTATAGAGCAGGTTATAACTTTCTTAGCTCCGCCGACTATAATATTTTTATTGGACCCTGGGCTGGATACGGATACTCCGCCACCTCTCCAGGCAATAATAATGTCTTCATAGGAAGGCAAGCTGGCTATTCTATCGACGGGGGTGATGATAACATCTTCGTAGGAATTGACGCGGGATACACAAATACCTCGGGAAGTGAAAATACAATCATTGGACATCAAGCAGGGTATTCGAATTCTTCAGGAATCTACAATACCTTCCTGGGAATGGAAGCTGGGTATAATACTACCGGAGATCACAATACATTTTTAGGTGCTGATGCTGGCTACTCTAATGCCTCAGGAGATTACGTTACTGCGGTTGGATCTAATGCTCTTTATTCTAATACGTCAAATTACAATACTGCATTAGGATATAAAGCAGGTTACTATCTTTCAACTGGAGTAAGCAATGTATTTATTGGCTATAATGCTGGAGCGGGAACTACAACCTATACTAGCGCAAATAATAATGTAATCATTGGGTATACCGCAGGTAGCCAAATTTCCTCTAATACAACTCAAAATGTAATTATTGGTACCCAAGCTGGTTCTCGTGTAACTGGAAATAACAATTTATGTCTTGGATATAATGCATGTTATTATAATCAGACTGGTCAGGGAAATGTTATTTTAGGCTATCAGGCTGGCACTAATAATTCTTTGTATACCGGCGCCGACTATAACGTTCTGATTGGCTACGAAGCAGGTTACTATATTGACGACAACCAGGATAAAAATATATTTATTGGCTACCAAGCCGGCTACAACGAAACCAGCTCCAACAAACTTTACATAGAAAGTTCCAATGCCGGACCCAACAGTGCTTTAATCTATGGAGACTTCAACAGCAATATTCTGACGTTCAATGGCAATGTGGGCATCGGGACAACCGGGCCGAGCGAGAAATTAGACGTTGACGGCAGTGGAGAGTTCAGTGGTACTATTGGGCTAAACGGCGCTGCCCAAAACGACAACAGAGGCATCAACTTCTCTGCCATTAACCCCAGCACCACCACCCATGGTTCATATAATGCTTTAAATACGGGCACTGGTAGCATCTATGGGGTCACAAACTACATCACTGTCGACGCAAGCTCTTCAACATACAAAGGATATGGTATGTTTACTTCACTTTCGACTACCAACGCTGCTGATTATGCTTATGGTAGTTACGTAACCGGAAGCGGGGCAGAAGGAAAACAGTATGGTGAATTTATTGAACTAGGAGATACTGACGTCGAAAACTATGGAAATTTTATCAAGGTTGCTGGAAGCGGCATAGGATCTTTTGTTGTTGCCGATATTGACTTAAGTGGCTACACTGGTATCGTTCCTCAGGTAAACGATACCACAGCATATTTCTTTACTGCAGAGACTGACGATGACGCCACCACCCAGACTGCCTACGGATATAGAGGAATCTTGGAAACTTTTTCAGGAGCAAGTGACACAGCCTACGGATTGTATCTGGAAGACGCCGGTAATAGTACCGGGGGCACTCAGTACGGTGCTTACATCGATATTGATGATCCCGATGTCACCAACTATTCAATCTATGTCGCCGACGGCAGCGGAGATAGCTACTTTGGAAGCAACGTCGGCATTGGGGCAGCCAGCCCTTCTTCCCTTCTCGAACTAGCTTCAACTGCCCCCACCTTCCGAATGACGGATACCACCGGCAGCGCCAAATCTCTTCTTCTAACCGTTGACGGCGATCTAGCCCAATTCGAAGAAGCCGGCGGAGCCGCCGATGATCTTTTTGTCCTTGATTTAGCCAATGGCAATGTCGGCATTGGCACCACTGCTCCCGGAGCAAGATTAGATATTGGCGGTGCTACTTCAACTATCTCAAATACCTCAGGCGACATCACTATAAACGCTGCCTCGGATTCGATTTCTTTTGCGGGTGATGATTTAATTAATATTGGTTATGTTCACGCCCAAAGGTTTGTTGATACTGGAAGCAATTACTATCTTGACCCAGCTTCAACCACAATTTCCGGTCTTTTTGCTGGCAATGTGGGCATTGGGACAACAGCGCCTGCCTCCGAATTGCAAGTGAAGGGCGATATCCTTCCAGGAGCTGATGACACCTATGACCTTGGTTCCAATAGTCTAAGGTGGCAAGACCTTTATCTTGGACCAACCACTCTCCATATTGGCAATTCTACCTCTGACGAAGGCATAATTACCTACGATCCCTCAAGTGGTGGCCTGTCCCTCACCAGCACCAGTGGCAAAGTTGGCATCGGAACAACGGATCCTTCATCAACATTCCATATTTATAATTCCGGCGCTGACGCAAGGTTTTTGATTGAGAGCGGCACAGGTTACAACCCGAAAATCAGATTTTATGCATGGGATGCATCATATGATGGTGAAATAGGCTTAAGTAGTGGGGATTCGCGTCTTTATTTAGGCCGCACCTTAACGGAAACGGGCGTAATAAATATAGATTTGACAAATCAGCGCGTTGGCATTGGGACAACAGCGCCTTCCTATGACCTTGAAGTCGCAGGAACATCAGGAATAAGGGTAAGTGATCCTAGCGGCCCTGCATACCTCACATTAGCCAGGGATGAAACGGGCATTGGCGACGGCTCCAATCTGGGAAGGGTTCTCTTCCAGGGATACGATAGTGGCAATAATATGACAAACTACGCCCAAATAAGAGGAGTAGCAGACGATGTAACTGATACCACAGAAGACGGCTGGATCCAATTTTATGGATTTTCAGGAGGAGCAGGTAACAGTGCTTTTAGATTTTATATGGATGGAACCGGACAAGCTGATGTTGTTTGGAACACATTCTCACCCTACTTCTCCTACAATTACACTGAAGCAAGCAAAACAAAGGCAGACTATGAGTTAGGAGATGTGGTTGCTCTAAAAGAAGAAGAGCGGTGGGTCGTTACCCAGGCAACAAAAGAACAAAATGGCTCTCTTCATGGGGTTGTTTCTCCTCCTGAAGGCTTTGCTTCCACTCCTAAAGAACTAAAAGAAGAGGTCTGGGACAATGGAAAGAATATTAATGATTTTGAAAATGTAATTTCGGTTGCTCATTTAGGAGAGGCATCAACCAAAGTAACTCTCACACCAGGTTCCTCAATCTCTAACGGCACTCCCCTTACAACTTCTGCCCTCCCTGGATTTGCTACCAAAGCCATTAAGGCAACCACCATCGTTGGTAAAGCCCTTGAATCAACCGCACACTGGAACGACCAAAATTGTCCTGCTGTGACTGATATAGACTCCATCAATTGGCCAGAGGATGATGGTACTAATCCAACCAAACCTTGTTTTAGACTCCCCAATGGAACCTATGTTGGCAAACTAATGATTTTTGTTAATGTTTCTTGGTATGACCCAGACTCTTATCTTACTGACACTGGCACACTAGCCATTACTGGTGATGAAAGCAGTGGTTTTAGTCTTACCAAAGACGGTGAACTCTACAACCGCATTGGTGCTTTCTCTGATGCCAAGATTGCCAATCTTGAGGTCGGTTCTCTTTCCACCCAAGAACTGATGCTTGATAATTTTGATGTTGGCACCAGATTTAATGAAATTGATGTTCTTAACACTGACCAAACCAGTCAATTAAATTTACTTAACACCAATTTTGACCAACTTGGTTCAGAATTCTCCACCGCCAGTTTTGGTGTGGGCACAGATGCCCCTGCCACAGACAGCGGTAAATTGATTGACACCAGCTCCGGCGCCTATCTTTCTGATTCTGGCACTTGGGTTAATGCTTCTGATGTTAATCTTAAAGAAAACTTTACTGAACTTGATAAAGAAGAAATTCTTGAAAAAATTTCCAATCTGCCTGTCACCCGCTGGAATTATAAGGCTGACGATGAAGCCGTTACCCATATTGGACCTACTGCTCAAGATTTCAATCAAGCCTTTGAGGTTGGCGATGAAACAACTATCTCCACCATTGATCCAGCCGGCATTGCCCTAATCGGTATTCAAGCTCTTAATGAAAAGCTCAATAATCTTCAGATAGAGGAAAATAACCAAACCCTCACTGAAACTGGCGACTTAGTTTTTGAAGAGGTCATTACCGAAAAAGGACAAAAAGAGTTTGTTCTAAAAGACGCTGCTGGCAACATTTTGGCAACGCTCAGTGATCTAGGTGAAGCGGAATTGAATGGTATTAAATTGATTAGTAATTTGGTTGTTAATAAAACAACTGACTTGTCTGATCAATTGGCTGGTAAACTTCTTGAGATTAAAGATGCCACCGGGCAAACAATTGCTGCCATTGACGAAACAGGCAATATTCTTGGACAAAGATTCCTGGCTGAAGAAAAAGTGGTTGCTCCCTTAATTGAAACTGAAGAGGTTGATACACAAAGAATCAGTTTGAGCGATATTGATTCAAAACCAGGAGAAGATGTTGTTGTTAACTTAAAAGAAGATGAGTCTCAATCTGAATTTGGCAAATTGATTGTCAAAGGAAAAGACGAACAAGAAGTAGTTAGTATTGATGTTGAAGGCAATGCCACTTTCAGCGGTATTATCGAAGCCGAAGAGGTCCGTGCCAAAAAAGTGGTTGCCGAAGAAATCATTGGTTTGGAAAGTAAATTCGGCGAGTTGCTAGCCGCCACCGTCTCTGCCCAAAAAATTCAGGGCTTAGAAGAAAGATTGGCTGAACTAGAAGCTCAACCTTCTCCATCCCCAACTCCAACACCTACACCAACGCCATCACCTTCCCCCACTCCTTCGCCTGAACCGGAAATCGAAGAACAGCCTCCGGCAACCGAAAGTGGTGATCCAATGGATGATGTTGGACTTGATCCCGAAATCGAAGCCTTAGTTAATGAAATCCTTGGCACTTCCCTTGAATCAACACCTCAAGCTCAACTAGTTGACACCTACGGCGAGAATCTTGATGTTGTTAATAACCTCACCGTTCTTGGCATTACTTCTTTAGCTGACACTTCAGTGGCTGGTTCACTTAATGTTGACGGCACCATGAGTCTATCTGATAGCTCAATTAATACCCTTACTGATACCCTTTATCTCCAAAACCTAGGACTCGGAGGCATTGATATCTTGGCAGGCAAAATAGTGATTGATAAACAAGGTAACATGACGGTTGAAGGTGATGTCACGATTAAAGGCAGATTGGCTCTTAATGAAATTGAGCCAATGCCAGAACAAGATATTACTATTGACCTAACTCCAGAAGTTGAAGAAGAAAATGAGGAATCAAGCGAAAGTGAATCAAAATTTGGCAAACTTTTAATCAAAGGCGTTGATGATGAAATCGTTGCCTCAGTTGATGCCTCAGGTTCTGCCTTCTTTGCCAGCTTAGGAATTGAAGCCGACTATTCTGCCACTGAATCTGGAGCCATTATTGCTGCTTATGATAACTACCAGAAGAATGGTTATTACAAATCCGCTATTGAAACCAACGCCACCGCCGGCATTGGTATTTTGCCAGCAGGAAAAACAGAAATTCAAATCTATAATCCCAACATTACTGAACAAAGCTTAGTCTATCTTGTCCCCACATCAGATACAAGCAATAAAGTCCTGTTTGTCAAATCCAAACAAGCTCATCAAGAAGCGGTAATCAATGACTATGGCTTTGAGATTACGCCTGAAGAAAAAGGCTGGTTCACGGTGGCGATTAATAGAGCAATCTATAAAGACATTGAGTTTAACTGGTGGATAGTTGGAGTCAATCAACAATGAAAAAGCGCAATCTACTAATCATCAGTATTGGTTTGGGATTCTTTTTAATAATCTTAATAGTTGCTTCTTTAATTGGGATTAAAACCCATGCCAATCCAGAATTAGTTTCACCCGATTCAAAAATTACCGAACAAAATACTACCGAAAATGAAAGAAGTGTTTCATACTATATAGCAGTATCTCAAGAATTTCTAAATCAAGCCCGTTCTCTTGCCAATAACAACCCCAATCAAACCCAAGAACAAAAACAAGAGATTATCAACAAAGTGGATAAAGCCTTAGAAATAATTAATCAAGGTATTCAAGCCTATCCTAATGACGACCGGGTTTATTCCCAACGAGCTAGCATCTACCAATCCCTTGTCCCTTTTATGTCGGAAGCAAGTAAATATGCTATTGCCGACCTAATCCAGGCCAGTCAATTAAACAGCAAGAATCCTGATTACTACCGCCGTTTAGCCAATCTCTATCGCCAAGCCGGTGATTTTGAAAACGCTGCTTCAAACTATTTCAACGCCCACCAACTCTCCCCGACTGACAGTCAAACCCTTTATGATTTAGCCATTTCTCTAGAAAAATCAGGCCAAATTGATAAAGCGATTCGCTACTATGACAAACTGATTGCCCTTCTGCCAACTAATGACCAAAATCTGGAGGATTTAAAAAAACAAAAAGCCAATTTGGAAACACTTTTAGTTAATTCCAGTCTAGAACACCTTAGTGAACCAGGTATGGAATTGATTCCTGAAAAACCAAGTGAAACCCAACCAATTCTGGGCGCTGATGAATTACCTTTAGAACAAGTCTCAATTGCCAGCCAGGTCATTATCGCCACTCCAGAAGAAAAACAAGCCATTTCCTCGGTCCTTGGCCAAACCCAAGTCAATGCCAAAACCGGCACAAGCATTCTGCCTGCTGGCCAAACCGAGGTGACTATTCAAAACAAGCACGTTGCCAACAACAAACAAATCGTTATTGTGCCTACCAGTGACACCCAGAATAAAGTCCTTTACCTTTTAGCCAAGAAAGCCAATGAATGGTTCAAAGTCGCCATTGATAAGCCTATTAACCAAAATATTGAATTTAATTGGTGGATTATTGACTAGAAAAATGAGAACCATTTTTAAACTAACCAAAAAAATAAATAAACTAATCTACCGAAGGCGTTTTGAAAAAACGTATTATCTTAAAGCCGTGCCAGGAACTTGGCAAAAAACAAAAATTTCTTCATGGAAACCCGCTTTTTCCCTACCTAGAATCAAGCCCTCATTAGTGCCAGCCATTTTTGGTTTAATCATCATTGCCAGCCTTGGATTTTTGCTTATTAAGAACAATCCCCTTTCACCCAAAGCCAAAGCTTCTAATCTCATGCTCTACCCCGCTCCGGCCAGTAGTAATTTCCTCTACCAAAATACTACAAACGGTTTCAAAGTATATCTAGGAAACCGCCTTGAAGAAACCAAACCAAGAATAAAATTTGAACAAGACAATTCATCAGCCGAATTCTCTTTAGCCCAATTCTCAAATCAAGGCACCCAATTTGAAAAAGACAGCAATAGCACAATCATTTACAGGAACATTTATCCAGGAGTAGATATTAAATATTACCTCACGGAAAAAGGAATTAAAGAAGAAATTGTTCTTAAAGACAAAACAAAAAACAATAATTTTGTTTTTAATCTCAATCTCAAAAATGCGATTCCCAAAAAATCATTAGAAAATAAAACTTCGGGTTTTTTCATTGATCCCAATAGCCAAAAATACGTTTTCCATATTCCCCAACCTTTTATGATAGATTCTGTTGGCAACAGAACAGAGGCAGTCGAAATGAAAATTGACCACCAATCAATTATAAACAATGATGGCAGTCAAACCCTTTACACCATCACCTTAATCCCCAACCAGAAATGGCTCCAAAAAGCGGTTTACCCAGTCACCATTGACCCCTCAGTCGTCCACGATGAATCTTCAGAATTTACTGGCACCACCAACCGAATTGAAGATGAAGGCTCAGGCACTAATCCTAAACTCAGAACCCCCTACCATGAACTGCCGGCAGATGAACACACGGTGGGATTGTGGCATATGAATGAAACTGTGAATGACTCCTGCTCTGGAGGCGAGGACGCTTGTGATTCATCAGGGAATGATTTAGATGGAACGGCTACGGGAACAACAATTGAAACCAGCAATCAAAAACTCGGCGCCGCTGCCAGAGATTTCAATGGTTCAAGTGACTACGTTTCTGTATCTAATAACTCCCTTCTCAACCCAGATGACGGCATTATTACCGTCTGCCTCTGGTTTAATGCAGATACATTACCCTCTTCTGGTGATGTTGAATTACTCTCTAAATGGGCCACTGGTGGATATCTCATCTATTTTGACGGAGATGATGGTCATTTATATTTTGCCGTCAGGGATAGTGGAGATTCTAGAAAAGACGCAGGAATAAGCTTTACTGAAACCAACAGCTGGCATCATGTTTGTGGAGTTAATGACGGTGTTGTTCTAAAAATCTATTTAGACGGTAAAGAAACAATTGGCGAAGCAATTTCTGGACACACCACTAATTCCGAAAGCTTATACATTGGGGCATATGATGGCTCATCTAATTATTTTGATGGAACGATTGATGAAATCCGTCTTTCCGACATCGCCCGCACGCCTGAAGAAATAAAACAAAATGCCCAAAGATTTCTTTACGGTGTTTATACTTCTGATACGATTGACTTAACCTCAGGAGTTGGCACTGTTGATGATATTGACTCAATTGAATGGACTGATAATGTCTCTACCCCCGGAGCCACTCTTGATGGCTACCCCTATTTCAAGCCAGTCATCATTGATAACACCCAAAACTCCAATACTCTCACTGACTACCAAGTTAAGGTTGATGTTGACTATGATTCTAACATGCAATCTGATTTTGATGATTTGAGGTTTACGAGCCATACAGCTACAGTGAGTGCCTATGGAAGTGAAGTAAATTTCAATGATGTAAATACCTCAGACTCGGTTCTTGCCGCATTAGATTCAACTCACTTTGTTGTCGGATATAAAGACAGTGGCGGTGATGCTTACGGTCACGCCAAAATTGGGACAGTGTCCGGAGATACTATTTCTTATGGTAATGAATACACTTTCAACGAGGCAACAACGACCTTCATCTCGCTCGCCGTTTTGGATTCGACCCATTTTGTGGTCGCCTATCGTGATGATGGAAGCAGTACCTACGGTTGTGCCAAAGTCGGAACAATCTCGGGAACAACAATCGCTTATGGCAATGAGTATTGTTTTAATGAAGTATCTACAACAATTATTTCTACTGCTGTCCTAAATTCGAGCAATTTTGCAGTAGCCTACTGGGATACCTCTGAGACAGCCTGCGCCAAAGTAGGTACTGTGTCAGGAACAACTATCTCTTTTGGAAGTGAGGCCTGTTTTGGCACATTTGTCTGGTACACCTCATTAACCGCATTAGATTCAACTCACTTTGTAGTTACATACGATGATAAATGGGGCGACACTTATGGCCATGCCAGAATCGGAACAGTCTCGGGAACAACTATTTCTTATGGAACTGAATCTACATTTAATTCAGCAGCTACTCAACATATTTCCGCCAACGCCCTTAATTCAACTCATTTTGTTGTAGCCTACTGGGATGATGACTCTAACGATTATGGTTGCACAAAAGTAGGAACAGTCTCGGGAACAACTATTTCTTATGGAACTGAAAACTGCTTTAACCAGACATGGAGTGATTTCATTTCGACTGCGGTTATAGATTCATCTCATTTCATTGTTGGTTACAGAGATGAGGGAGGAAGTAATTTTGGCTGCGTAAAAGTAGGAACAGTCTCGGGAACAACTATTTCTTATGGAACTGAATCATGTTTTAACGAAGCAAGCTCTTACCCAAATAAGTATGAAGATTGGATTGCCGTTTTAGACTCAACTCATTTTGTAGTTGGGTATAAAGATTTTGCTGACAGCAATAAAGGAAATTCTGTGGCAGGAACGATTACAGGTACTAGCCTCGACTACTGGATTGAGGAAAAATCAGATGGAGTGGAAGCTGAAGTTTGGGTAGAAGTGGACACCATTCCTGCCAATTCCTTAACTACCATTTGGATGTGGTATGGGAATGCAGGAGCGGGTGCAGGCAGTAGTGGCGATAATACTTTTCTGTTTTTTGATGATTTTACCGGGTCAAATGGCAATCCATTGGATTCGGGCAAGTGGAATTCAGATGCGGTTAATACTGTTACTGCTGATATCCAAAACAATAAATATCGCATCACTGATGGAACTAAAAATGGTAGTACCTATTGGATTTATGATGATACGGATACGGGTAGCCAAGACCAAGCAATCTATACCCTTCCTTCATCTTTTATTGTGGAGTGGGAGTCAACTGCTGATGATACCGTTGCCAGCTATATGGGCCAAGGAGGGCTCGCTTTGGTTGACAGCTCAAACCAGGTGGAAGCTTATCTTTATCATGATGATAATCAGAATTCAAATATTAATTTTAGACGAAGTTGGCTATACAATACTTCTCAAACTGCTGAATCAGCGGTCGCCCCTGAAACAAAAACATTCAAAATTGTAAGAAACAGCTCCACAGCAGAATTTTATATAGACGACATACTTAAAGGCACTGGAACTATGACAGGTACACCCACAAAATTAGGCATTACTGTTGGCGCTTACGGAGGATCCTCTTATCTAGATTACGTTGATTTCGATGATGCCAGGGTTCGCAAGTACACCTCCCCCGAACCCACGGTGGGCGTGGGCGCCGATATTGAATTCCAAACCAGAACCAGCTCTGACGGCTCCACTTGGGAAGCCTGGAAACCAACGAGTAATGAAACCCAAATTGACAGCATGGACTCTGTCTCCTGGAAGCCTGATGAACCAATCACCTCTGAAGTTTGTAATGAATTTTCTAACTTCAGCGGAGCTAATAACACTGACATCAGTACTATTAATGGCCAAAGATACTTTTTCACCCATTATAGTGGCCCGTCCACTCAATACGGAAACGGCACATCAAATAATTTCCTAGCGTGTGACGGTAGTGGTAATACTCCTTTTAACTCAGCCAGTACCAACTATATTGCCAACGATGTTCTTGATTCTGACTATGGCGTGGTCTCCTATCAAGACACGGGCAATAGTAGTCAAGGAACGGCTAGAATTGGTAGTTTTTCTGCTGGCGAGGGGGTCACCTTTCCTGGCAGTGAGTATGTTTTTAACAACGTCGCCACCAACTATACCTCGGTGGCCGCCCTTGATAGCACCCATTTTGCTGTTGGTTACGAAGACGACGGAGGGAGTGACTATGGCTGCTCTAAAATAGGGACCACTTCTTCAGGAACAACCATTTCCTATGGCAGCGAATATTGCTTTAATAATGCCGCTACCCAATATGTTGATTTCACTATGCTCGACTCAACTCATTTTGTCGCCGCTTATCAGGATGACGGCGGCAGTGATTATGGCTGTGCCAAAATTGGCACTGTTTCCGGCTCCACCATCACTTATGGCAGTGAATACTGTTTCAATAGCGCCAGTACTGCCTACATCTCTGTCGACGCCCTGGATTCCACCCATTTCGTTGTTGCTTACCAAGACACGGGCAACAGCAGCAAGGGTACGGCAATAATCGGTACTTACACAGGCAGTGCCATCTCCTACGGAAGTGAATATGTTTTTAATGACGCCACCACTGACTATCCGTCTGTCTCCACTTTTGACAGTTCTCGTTTTGTCATCACCTATCAAGATGAAGGGAACTCCAGTTACGGTACGGCCATTGGTGGCACCATTGAATTCAATTCTTCTATCACCTTTACTGACGAACACGTCTTTTTTTCCAACACCGCTTATTACCCCTCAGTAGCGGCCATGGATAATGGCAGCGCCTACAGCGTCGGCTATCGTCAAAATGACAACGATATCTACATCGAAACTGGCTACATTAATTTCAATAGGGGTCTGGTTCACAGACAAGCCGAAAGTGCGATTAAAATGGAAGGTTCGGCCTCCCAAATCGCCACTGTTGGGGCCCAATTAGCAGATAATGATACTCGCGGCCTCTGGCACCTCGAAGAAACCGGAGGTACAGGCAGCTATTTTCAAGATGAAACCTCTCTTAGTAATGATCTTTCTCTCAACAGTGCTCCGGCTGTCACTGATGGTATTTTTGGCAAAGCGAGAGACTTTGATGGAACCGATGATTATCTCACTTGCACTGACGCTAATTGTGGTGGAACAACCAAATTAGACTATCCGGGTAGTGGCGGCTGGTCGGTGGGAGCCTGGGTAAAATTAGACACCCTGGCAAATGGTGGCGACCAAAAAATAATTAATAAACACTACTGGAATTCAAGCACAGACAACGGCGGTTATGTCCTCAAACTCCAGGATGGTGATGACAAATTTGACTTTTTCCTCCAAAATAGTAGTGGCACCGCAATTAGTGAAGATGCCGAAACAATAACCACGCTTTATGCCAACCAATGGTATCACGTTGTTGGAGTCTATGACGGATCAAATGTTTCAATTTTCCTTAATGGAAAATTAGAAGCCGTTGATGGTTATGATGGCAGTATCAAAGATGTCTCTCAAGACTTCCGAATTGGTGACGACTCTGGTTCAACCGGGACTCCTCTTAATGGCACAGTTGATGAGCCTTTTGTCACCGCCACAGCGCTTAATTCTGACGAAATCGCTGAAATGTATCGCGCCGGCAGAGATCATCGACTCCAAAAAACCATTTCCTCCACCGACCTTTCCGGCAAAACCAAAGTCCCCTTCTATTTTGCCGCCGATAAACAGGGAACCATTGCCGAAACCTATGTGGGCGAAACTGACCATGCGGTTTATGGCGTTGACTCCAACACCTCCGCTCTCTGGCATCTTGACGATAATCCTGATGATTATGAAGGCTATAACTCACCAGGAACGGTTGTTGATGATGCTTCAGTAGGAACTAAAACCTGGAATAACCCAAGCAACGCTAAAGCAACTGATAACTCTGATGCTTATGCTGCTACTACGCTGGGGGAGATGTTTGGAAATTATTATAGTCATTACTTAAAAGCCACTGATTTTGGTTTTAACATCCCTTCCGATGCTAAAATAATGGGTATCCGAGTAGGTATTGAAAGGTCCGCTAACTATAATAACTCCGGGAACTATGTAGACGATAGCGAAATCAAAATTGTTAAAGGTGGCGAAATTGGCTCCACGAATAAAGCCTCGGGAACTAATTGGCCAACGACAGACGCTTATGCCAGCTATGGTGGTAGTTCCGATCTGTGGGGAGAAGCCTGGACAGCGGCTGATGTTAACGCCTCTAACTTTGGCGTTGTCCTTCAAGCCCGGCTTTACGACAGTCAAATGGCCTATCAAACACTAGCCTATGTCGACCACATGCGCATTGATGTCTGGTATGCTCCCATTAAAGATGAAAGCGGTAATGGCAATATGGCTAAATCCAGAAGCGGCGCCGCCTTCACCTCTCAAGGCAAAATTGGTGGAGCCAGATATTTTGATGGCACAAATGATTATATAGAGGTGGCTGATAATTCAAGTCTAGATATTACTAGCGCTTTGACCGTTGAATACTGGGTCATGCTTTATGGAACAAATACAAATGATTACGGTGGAGTGGCCAAATATGCCAACATGACCGGTCTTACAAACCAAAGAGCCTACGAGCTAGTATTTATGGCCAATAGTACCAAGCCTGAAGCATGGATCTCCGATGACGGAACTACTGGTTCTGGCCATTACAACACTTTAACAGCCAATACCGCCCTTAACACCAACCAATGGTATCACCTTGCCATGGTCTATAATCCTTCAACTCATCTCCGTATCTATATCAATGGAAACTTAGATGCAGAAAACACTACCAGTATAATCAGCTCTCTCAACAACTCCAGCGCACCCCTTTGGATCGGAGTAAACTACGACAATTTAAGTAGCACTCGCTTCATGAATGGAATAATTGATGAGGTCCGTGTTTCCAATACTAATCGTTCCGCTGACGAAATCCGCCAAGCCTATCAATATGGCTTACGCACCCACCAAATCAATGTTGATTTCAAAGCCTCTCTTGATTCTGGCAATCTCATCACTGGCTCAGGCGATACTTCTTTTACTGTTGACGCTACTGCCTATGGCTTAGAAGGCAAAGGCGATGCTCTTTATATTTATGACAAAATCATTGTTAAGGAAAATTACAACGGCACTACTTACATTGCCCAAGGAGATGTGACCGCCGTTAATACCTCCACTGGCGCGGTCACGGTTGATGCCTGGGACACAGGCTCGACTTTTCCCTCTGGGGGCTACACGGCCAATGCCACCGTTTTCAAATGGCAACGAGAATATTGGGATCTGGGTGATATCTCCCCTAATGACCGCAATGCCACTACTAAACTAGGCCTAAGAATCCTTGATGCCAATGAAGGTTTTACTATGTATATAGACGATATAAGAAGTAATACTAACTATTTAACCGATAACCTTGGCGCCACCGTGACTTCCACTCCCAATCGCTATATTCAGTATCGAGCTTTCTTAAGCACCAATAACACAGTTGTTACACCTGAATTAACCAGCGTCACCCTTGACTACAGCTTGACCCCTGACTTCCCCACTGACTGTATTCTTGATGATGGCAGCCAACCTGGCCAAGTTACAATCGAGTGGAGCGACAATTCAGACAACGAAACCGGCTATGACATCGACAGAAGCGTTGATGGGGGTGATTATTCTGACCTTACCACCGAAGCGGCTGACAGCACTTCTTATGTTGACAGCACTACCTCTGCCAATCATACTTACCAGTATCGAATTCGAGCCACTGGCGACGTTGCCAGTTCTGATTGGTGTATCACAACTAAGGTTGATTTTTCCGAAGGAAGTTTTAAATTCGAAGGATTAAGGTTGGAAGGATTGAAAATTGACTAAAGTAATTTGTAATAGAAAAATATAAGTCTTTTTTGGGGGTTGACAAGACAACAAAATTTTGAATACAATGGAGGTAATAATGAAACCTATCAATCAAGTAATTAATTGGCTTACTATCGGACTAGTTTTTCTTCTCCCCATTTTCTTTCTGCCGATTACAACGGAATTCTATATTTTTAATAAACAAGCCTTGCTTATTGGTCTGACCGGAGCGATGGCTATCCTTTGGTTGGCAAAGATGGCAATTACTCAAACCATTGCTTTCCGCCGAACCGTTCTTGATTTACCAATTATTCTTTTTGCTGCTGCCTATATTATTGTCAGCCTGGTAGCTGTTCCTAATAAAATCATTGCCTTCACTGCCCCAACTGGCGTAGGAACAATTTTGGCTTTAACTCTTCTTTATTTCACTATCACCAACAACCTAAAATCATACGCTCTTCGCTACAGCCTCTATGCTTTGATTGCGAGCACTACCCTTCTTGGATTAGTGGCGGTTTATCAATTTCTTGGTTTTGGAGAAGCGATTGGCGATGTTCCTTGGTTAAAAACCAAACTCTTCACCCCAGCCGGTGGTTCGTTAATTTTGATTTCAATCCTCATAAGTGGCTTAGCTTTGGCAGTGGCGCTTTTCCTAAGACAATTTAGTAAAAAAGGAATAGCTTTAACCCTCTTCACTGGCGGAGCCAGTATTGTTATTGCCGTGGGTCTAATTTTAACTATTTATCAACTTCTCCCAGGAAAAGACACCAGTCTTACCATGCTTTCTTACCCTGATAGTTGGGCAATTGGGATTGAAGCTTTTAAACGCAATCCCCTTATTGGCGTTGGGCCAGGCAATTATCTCTCTGCTTTTAATCGCTTCCGGCCGATAGCTTTCAATAATAATACCTACTGGGACGTTCGTTTTGGCAACGCTTCAAGTTATCCTCTTGAACTTTTAACCATTGGCGGATTATTGGTCTTAGGTACTTATCTCTTTTTGTTAGTTAAAAGCGCTAGGCTTTGGTTAAAAACCTATCGTCAATCAGTTTCATCCGTTCCGAGGCAAGAAGAAACTCTTTTACCCTTATTAATCCTTCTCGCTTTGATAATAATTATTCCTTGGTTGATTTCAAGCAACCTTGTTCTCCTTAGCTATAGTTTTATCTTTTTAGCTTTATTGGCAATCCAAGCTGGTCAAAGAGGAGTAACGAGTTTCAAAGCAAAAACGCCTTCTTTAATAGTCATGGGTGTTGGTTTACTCATAATTATTCCCTCTTTGTATTTCTGGGGGCGGATTTATGCCGCTGACATGGCTTTCCGTCAATCACTAAACGCTCTGGCCGAAAACCGAGGAACCGTTGTTTATAATCAACAAATTAGAGCCATCACTCTTAATCCTTATAACCCGAATTATCGCCGGGCCTATTCTCAAACCAATTTCGCTTTGGCTAACTCTATTGCAAGCCAACAAGAAATGACTGACCAAGACCGAACCAACATCACCCAATTAATCCAACAATCTATCCAAGAAGCTAAAGCAGCAACCGTCCTCAATCCAACGGATGCGAGTAATTGGGAAAATTTGGCTCAGATTTATCGTAATTTAATCAACTTTGCTCAAGGAGCGGACCAATGGGCAATAGCTGCTTACCAGCAGGCGATTGTCACTGACCCTATTAACCCTAGAATTCGCCTTAATCTAGGTGGTCTTTTTTATGGTTTACAAAACTACGAAGCCGCCGTTCGCCAATTTCTGAACGCGGTTGACCTTAAAACAGACTATGCCAATGGTTATTACAATCTGGCGGCTGCTTATCGAGAAAGGGAAATGTATTCTGATGCTTACTTAGCTATGCAAGCGGTTCTTAATCTCATACCAATAGACTCACCAGATTACCAAAAAGCTAAAGGAGAATTAGATGAATTGGCAACAAAGTTGCCCGCTCCTGGAGAAGTGACACCACCAGAAGAAGAAGCAGAGGAACCAGTTTTAACCGAACCATCGCCTTTACCCTCACCCGTGATTGAACCACCGATTGAATTACCTGAAGAAGAAGCAGCGCCAGAGATACCAGAACCTGAAGAAGAAGTTGAAGAAGCCTCTCCCACTCCTGAAGCTTCCCCCACTCCCTCAGAGTAGTGGACCCACCGAGAATCGAACTCGGAATTCAGTCATGCGAAGACTGCGGTATGCCATTTACCTATAGGCCCAAATGGAGGTGGACCCGGCGGGAGTCGAACCCGCGACCTCTTGCGTGCCACGCAAGCACTCTAAACCAACTGAGCTACGGGCCCTTATTTGTGAGTAATTATATCCTATACGGCTAAAGTTGTAAATTATTTTAAAAAACCTAAAGGATTAACCGTTGACCCATTCCTTCTAATCTCGAAGTGCAAGTGAATACCCGTACTTCGGCCCGTAGAACCCATTTTGCCAATTGATTGCCCCCGAATCACACTTTGCCCTGGCGAAACATAAACCGCTGAAAGGTGAGCGTAAAGGGTAGCGTAGCCATTGCCATGGTCAATCAAAACTCGATTGCCATATGCCCACGGAGAAGGCCAGCCAGCTGCTATCACTGTTCCCGAATCAGCAGCCAAAACAGCTGGGGCACCACGATTAGAAATATCAATGCCAGGATGATACCAAACAAAATGCTGGCTGATATTACCACTCGTGGGCCAAGCAAATTGACCGGTGCCAGTAATCGCTCCCGCAGCTGGCACTTCAGCATAATAACGCCGTGGAGCCGTGGGCGTAGCTTTGGGCATTATTCCTTCAGGAACAATCAATTGCTGACCCACAGCCAAAGCAAAGGTTTCATCATTAGCAAAAGAGTTGTAAGGCCAGTTAACAATCACCTGAGCATCAACTTGATACTTTTTGGCAATTGAATAAATCGTTTCGCCATGCTGAACTTTATGGGAGATTCCTGTTACCGGTAATATCCTTAGCTTATCACCGGCTTTAATAGACTTGATTGTTTCGAGATCGTTTTCCCAACGAATGGTGTCAATAGAAACCCCAAATTTCTCCGCAATCGTTGAAACCGTATCGCCTTCTTTAACGGTGTACTCAATAATTTCTGAACGGGGTTTGATTGACTCTAAAGTAGAAGTTTCCATTTCCCCTTTGGTTGCTGAAAGAACCACTGTTGCTTCAGCTTGATGCCAAGAACTTTCAGTTAAACCAGGGAAATTTTCTGTAATTAAAACCGGGCCCAAGGTTACGCCAATAACAATCAACAACATCATTCCCGAGTGAATAAAGGGTCGACTGTAGCGTCCTCGTTGGCGATAAAGAATAACCGCCATTTTCGACTTACCCGTTTCAAAAAGACGAAAACTCTTTAAGACTTTCTTTTGGAAGTAGCGCCCCAAACAACAAAGAAATTTCCAAAAGTCTTCTCTTAACGAGGGTTTATCCATGATTGAAGCCAGCGTATCATAGGCAGGCAGAGAAGTCAATTCAGAAGTTTAGCCTTTATTAAGGGTCTTTAGGAATTCGGTGTTGGATTTGGTTTTGTTTAATCGCTCTAAAAACAATTCTGTCCTCTCATTGGCTCCCAACATATCGACCATCTTGCGCATCGTCACAATTTTGGGATAAACGGTTTTACCATAAAGAAGCTCTTCTTGTCTTGTACCAGAGCGTTGAATATCAATCGCTGGAAAGACGCGACGTTCGGCTAAGTCACGAACCAAATGAAGCTCCATGTTACCCGTGCCCTTAAATTCCTCGTAAATTAAATCATCCATTTTTGAACCGGTCTCAATCAAACAAGTGCCAATTATGGTTAAAGAACCACCATCCTCTATATTCCTAGCAGCACCAAAAAACTTCTTGGGTGGCCAAAGAGCCGCGGGATCAAAACCTCCAGTTAAAGTCCGCCCAGAAGTGGGAATGCAAAGATTGTAAGCTCGGGCAAGTCGGGTAATTGAATCTAAAAGGATAACCACGTCTTTTCCAAGCTCCACCAGTCTTTTAGCACGCTCTAAAGCTACTTCAGCAATACTCGTTTGTTGTTCTGGCGGTTCATCAAAGTTAGAGGCAATTACTTCACCTTTAACCGAACGGGCAATATCCGTTACTTCTTCTGGTCTTTCTCCCACCAAAACCGCCATCAAATGAACATCTTTGAAGTTGTCAGTAATTCCATTAGCAATATCTTTCAGAAGCCAAGTTTTGCCAGCTTTAGGCGGAGAAACAATTAAGCCCCGCTGTCCCCTGCCAATCGGAGCAATCAAATCTATTACCCGAGTAGCAACCGGGATTTTACCTGTTTCCAATTTAATCTGTTCATTGGGATAAATGGGCGTCATACTCTCAAAAACGGGTCGTTTACCAATTTTAGAAACGGGTTGTTCATTAACCTTTTCCACTCTTAATAGACCATAATAACGCTCATTTTCTTTAGGTTCACGGGCTTGACCGCCGATCATATCACCCGGGCGAAGATTAAAACGCCTAATTTGAGATGAAGAGATATAGACGTCTCTATCAGAAGGAGAAAATTTGGCTCGAAGATAACCGTGGCCTTCTTGGGCGATTTCTAAGACTCCTTCCATATAGTGGGTTGGCATATCTGCATCAGGAATTCGTCGATTGTCAACAACACCGTCAAACTCTTTTGGAGCCTTTTTACCCACAACATCATCAACCGTCAACGGCTTTTTTTTAGCCTTAGGAGCGGCTTTCTTTTTTTTGGAAACAACAGATTTAGTTTTTGGCATTAGGGAATCAAATCACTAATTTTATGGGGAAACTTAATCTACAACTCTATTTAAACAAAGAATCAAACCAACTGTCAAGGGGTAAAACCATCTTTTTTCTGCTGCAAAATGGAAGGCAGTGCGCCTGCCCTACACACCACCCTCCATTTTAAAGCAGATAATCCTGTAGTTTTTAGCAATTCTAAACCTAGAATCTTGACAATCTCTTGACAGCTATGATATTGTCAAACTTGGTGTTTGGGTTACCTGTCCTAACTCGACACCAACATGCGAAGGGCATTGCTATTCGTGGTGACCCTGTCAATCCAGCGATAGTAATGCTCTTTGTCTTATCCGCCCAGGACGGGTTTTGTTAAGGTTGCGCTTCCCTTTTATCACATTTTGTCAAGACTGTCAAGCCTATAAGAAAAACTCCTAGAAAAACAGCCAACCCCATAGTCTATACTATTTATAATATAGCTTCATTTTAATCCCTTTTAAAGGAAATATCAAGTTTTGTGGATAAATCAAGGAAAAGTAGTTATTTAAAAAGTTTTTTGGCCATTAAGCTAATAGAAGCAAACTTCTCAGGAGAAATAATTATGGTAAAACCCAGCTTTCTTGCTTCTTTTTTTCTTTTTTCTATTTGACTCACCTCTCTTATCTCCCCTAGTAAACCAATTTCACCAAAACAAACCGTTTTAGAGTCAATGGGCATGCCTTTGAATGAAGAAATAATAGCTAGAGCAACGCCTAAATCGCTCGCAGGTTCCTCAATTCTGATTCCTCCAGCAACATTAATATAAATATCAAAGGTAGCCAAAGGGAGTTTTAATTGTTTAGCGAGAACGGCTGAAATGAGCTGCAAACGGCGATAATCAATTCCCTGACTGACTCTTCTGGGCACTGCCAACGTGGTTGGTACCACTAAAGCCTGAATTTCCACTAAAACCGGTCGGGTACCTTCTAAAGTGGCGACCACCACCGAACCGGCTACTTTTTTCACCCGTTCTCTAAGAAATAGCTTGGAGGGATTAGTGACTTCAATCATGCCTTTATCTGTCATTTCAAAAACACCGACTTCATCAGTTGCCCCAAAGCGGTTCTTGGTGGCTCTTAATAGCCTAGCCGTTCCAAATCTCTCACCCTCAAGATAAACAACAGTATCAACCATGTGTTCAAGAACTTTTGGTCCAGCAATAGCACCAGCCTTGGTCACATGCCCCACCAAAAAAAAGGGTATTTCTTCTTGTTTGGCGATTTTCAAAAGCCTGGAGGCGGATTCTCTTACCTGCCCGACTGAGCCAGCCATTCCTGAAAGCTCATTTGTCCAACAGGTTTGAATGGAATCAATAATAACCAGTTTCGGCTTTAATTCATTAATCTGAGTACAAATTGATTCCACATTGGTTTCCGTTAAAAAAAGTGTGCCTTGGTTTTTTAATCCCAACCTTTGGGCTCTAAT
>JABAOC010021946.1_pt1 | contig 20939 bp, 19 predicted proteins | sample 7062161 | NCBI WGS metagenome assembly JABAOC01 (sample SAMN14538625, study PRJNA623070) | marine sediment metagenome | biome: marine biome [ENVO:00000428]; feature: marine pelagic biome [ENVO:01000023]; material: deep marine sediment [ENVO:00002113] | place: India: Gulf of Khambhat ... | reverse complement strand
GTTTCGGCTTCTTTGACAACTTCGGCTTCTGCGAATCTTCTAGCCACTCTTGTTATCCGTATCTTGACGTGCTCGCCTGGTCTTGCATCGGGCACAAAGGTCACTAGACCTTTTATTCGGGCTATGCCTTCTCCTCTGCGACTTGTCTCTTGGATATCGACTTCGTACTCTTTTCCTACTTCCACAGGTTTCGGGAGGAATCTGTCTCTACCAAAGCCTCTTCTTCTTTCCATGCGATTTCACCTCTCATTTCTCGAATATGTTGATCTTGTTTTTTCAATGGACGCTTTGTGTCACTCTACTGACATTGATCCATATCTTCCTATATTCAGCTGAATTTCTCCTCTGAAGCTTGTGACGTATCCGTTTTCTATCTTGATCTTGTCATTGACATTCACTTGGTTGATCTGCTTGTTCCAGAGCGTCAATTTGATGTTGCCTGTGTCGTCGCTAAGGATAGCATTGGCCACCTTGAATGTCTTGTCACTTGTTCGGGATTGAACTTCCCGCGGCTCAGTTTTCTCTATGATTGTTCCTTCCACGTCGATGCGTTTCATCCCGTCACGCAAATCTTGTATCTTCATTTTGATCTCCTTCTCTAGCCCACTCTTTCCGCGAAAGCGAATTTGTTGCCTAATGATACTATTTTAACTTTGACTCTTTCACCCACTCTACCTCGTGGAACAAAAATCCGATAACCTTGTACAATCGCTATTCCGTCGCCCCTGCTTCCAATATCATTGATGACAACATCCAACACCTGATGTTGCTGTACAGGAGCCTTCTGAGAAGTCGGCTTGCTTGGACGGTAGCGCCTCTTACTTCCACGCCTTCTAGGTTTTCTTTTAGCGTTTCTCGTCTTGTCCGGCAGCCTTCTTGGCATATCATGTTTTCGTCCTATTCGCGGAACCAGCCTCTGCAGCAAAACTCTAGTGTTATATTTGTAACACGGGTTTTGTGAAGACCAGTTAGATGCAGAAAAGCCCCGCAACCATATAAATCTTGCTAACGGTTCATTCGTAACGCAATGCTTCCACGGGATCCAGCTTTGCTGCTTTCCTTGCAGGATATAAGCCGAAAATAATGCAGACTACCACAGCAAAGATGAAGGCTGCTACAGTCCATTCTGGCGTGAAGATAGGGTTTATCGTCATTCTTTGGGGTTCTGCGACTTGGAAACCTGTGTTTTGCTGTTCCGGCTGAACGAATTCGGATAAGCCATATGCTAACAAGTACGAGAGTCCGTAGCCTGTAACGATACCGATTAAGCCGCCTATCGCACCTACTAAAACTGCTTCCATAAGAAATATGGATAGAACTGTTCGGCTCTTAGCTCCAATAGCCTTCAATATTCCGATCTCCCGGATCCTTTCCATCACTGAGACCGTCATTATGTTCATTATACCTATCCCAGCGACAAGAAGCGATACAGAAGCTACAGCCATAAGAAAGAGTTGAACAACTGTTAAGATCCGATCAACCTGCCTGATAAACGTCAGAGGAACCAAAATAGTAACCTTAAACGGTGGGAAAATGCTTTCAATCTCATCTGCAATCCTTTCAGACTCTTCTGGATCGAAAATTTTGACAAAGATCAGATCGGACTCCTGAGAATCAAACATCTCCCGCGCAGTCTCCAGCGGAATGAACACCCAATAATCAAAGTTCGTTATTCCTGGAGTTCCTCTTTTCTGCAGTGTTCCAGCAACGGAAAATGTGTAATTCCATAGTTCATAGTGGGGAAACGGTTGCGCTTCTAGTGTTCTAATGGTCACTGTTACATTGTCATCTGCTGTTGCGAAGGGGACAGTATTATTTTCAGTTTGATAGTTTACCTTATATCCTATGACTATTGTGTCGTTTCTATATTCTTCTGGGGGTTCACCGTCTTCAAAGATGAACCTATCTGGAAATACTTGGGCGAACTGTGTAAAGTTGACAGCTGTAGCAACAAAAGCATGAGTCTTCTTGTTGCCGTTGTAAAGAGTCACATTGCCAATCTGCATGACCTGAGTTACGGCGTTGACGCCTGAGATGTTTGGAGATCTTTTCAACATGCTCATCAGTGAAGCGATCTCGTGCCAGTCCTGCGAAAAAACTTCCAGGGATTACCGTCAAATTGTTCAGCTCAAATCCTGTTTCCATCCTATTCCTTATCTCCAGCCGGAATCCTTCTCCAAGAGATGCTAGGCCGATTATAGCCGTGATGCCAATTGCAACACCCAAGGTTGTGAGGGATGCTCTAAGCCTCCTTTGACCCATTCCTTCCCAGGCCATACCCAATATTTTGACTAATCTCATCCTCTCTTACTCCTCAGGACTTTGTTCTATTTCTTCGATTAGGCCATCCTTTAGGTGTATTATACGGTGAGCTGCTTCTGCGATGTTAGGGTCATGGGTCACAACGACAAAAGTCTGGGCTTTCTCTTCATTCAGCCTTTTCATCAACTGGACTATATCCCATCCTGTCTTGGTGTCAAGATTTCCTGTAGGCTCATCTGCCAGAATGATCTTAGGATCATTGACTAAAGCCCTAGCCATAGCGACACGCTGTCGTTCTCCTCCACTCAGCTCCGTGGGTCTATGATTCATACGGTCTTCCAACCCGACAAGCTGCAACATTGCCTTAGCTCTGGCTGCTGATTCCTTCTCGGGCCAACCTGCTACAGTTAATGGCAGTTCGACGTTCCTCAGCGAGGATAATCGAGACAACAAGTTAAAGAATTGAAAGACAAAACCGATTTTTGACAATCGAAGCTCAGCCAACCTGTTGTCACTAAGTTCAAGAACGTTGGAATCATCAATGAATATATCGCCCTCGTCAGGACGATCTAAACATCCCATTAAATGGAGCAGAGTTGACTTCCCACTACCGGAAGGGCCGAAGATCGTCAGAAATTCCCCTTCCTCAACATCAAAGCTTACACCACGCAGAGCGGGAACGATGACCTTGCCCATTTGATAAGCTTTCTTGACTTGATGAACTTTCAGTATAGCTTTCATTAGGCCTGTTAAATGTTTCAGTGTGCGACTTAAAGGTTTACTTGGAGACCTGGTTGTTTGTTTAGGCAAGGAAAAGCAGGACATAGTATGGCAGGAATCCGACAACTCCAATAATGGCGCTCTTACCTAAAGGCAATTCGAATACTACGCGAACTCCTATGATTGACAATACTATAGACCAAACTGGCCTGAGAAGAGAGGCGGAGAGACTGAACAGAATCATGGTCTGCAATACTGAGGAAGGAGCCGTGGAATCAACGGAAAAATAGAGCGGTGGAACAAGTGCGTAGAAAATAATGAACAATAGCTCCATTACAACTAAAGCTATCAGCGTATAGCCTACTATCACCAAGAAAATCTTAAGTTCTCCCTTAACCTGCAGGAGTCGAGCTATGATGAACAAAACGAAGCTGAAGAGTATCCAATAGAATGGAAAACCCATCACAGCATCCAAGGCGAAAAGGACAATGTTGCCACTCACCATATTAAGTAACGGCTGAAAGCTGTCTGATTGGAAGAACACCTTGTCGATGAGCATTGTCAGATTCCCTCTAGCCGTCTCCGCCCAAACCAATTCGAGTTCTAGACCAGTGATGTTGTCCCATGAGGCATTGAGACTGCTATTAAGCCACCGACCGAAGTCGTTTGCCAATGGAATCGTAATATTCTTCCATGTGCCATTCTGCATCTGACCGACTACAGCCGTAAGATCAGTGTAGAAATACTCCTGTGTGTCTGAAAAAAGATACAATGTAGACTTTTGAGGGGATGTTGCCTCAGGATGAATCCATTTTAACGCAAAACTAATATTCTCATACCCATGGGTGCCTGAGCAATCTACATGTCCAATGCCAGCTAGCCGCATCTGTATTTCAGTTGCATTGGCTAGATAGGATTGGATGCTTGTATATCCCAGAACGGTGTCTTTGCTGTTGCAGCTAATGTTTCCTTTTGATGTCCAGATCGTGCAGTTCTCTGTCCAGGGGTCTGGGTTATAAGGATCCACAAATTCGGGCGTCGTATCTTGTACATAAAATTTCGAAGCTCTAGTGTATTCCCTTCCTACACTGGCTGCAACAAAGAGAAGCATTATGAGAAGTGGACCTATAATTCTCGGCCTCTGCGCTATTTCTTGAAATGTCTTAAAGGGTGAATATATGATCTTGAGAATTCCGTAGGCGAACAATTATCTAAACCTCGCTTGAACCTGATCGTTGAGTATTCGTTGACGACCTTTTACATCCCATTTTTCAGTCGCCTATAAGTTGTGTAATCCACGTATTCTAGAAACGGATTGTCCGATTGATATTTAACCGTTAGTTTCTGCTGGGCTCTCTTTTGCAGTATCTGGGTTGTAGTTATTAGGGAGTAAGCGTCGCTGCCAGCTCCTGAGCCGTAACTGGCAACCAAGATCCTTTGATTCGGTCTTGCCATGTCCAGTAGGGCTGCTAGGCCTACAGGTGAAGATCCTGAGTATGTGTTACCGAACTTTGTTACTTGCAGTGATGGCCCGTACTGTTCTTCTTTGAATCCCAAGTGCTCGGCAACCTTGACTGGAAATCGGTAGTTAGGCTGATGAGTGACGAAGTAGTCAATGTCTTCTACTTGGAGGTTCAGGCGTTTCATCAATGTCTTGGCTGATTTGCTCACATGCTTGAAATATGCAGGGTCTCCGGTGAATCTTCCCCCATGCATTGGGAATGGTTCTCCATCTCTTCGCCAGAAGTCAGGCGTGTCAGAAGTACAGGAATACCAGCCTTCAATCTCAGCTATCACGTCATGCTTTCCTATGATGTAGGCGCATCCTCCATATCCTACAAAGAGGTCAAGTTCCCCTCCAGGCGAGTCGCGAGGAGCAGCTTGGGAATTGTCTGCACCTATCACCATAGCATACTTGATATATGATTTGGAGTAGTTGACCAGTGAAGCTGCGTCTTTAAACATGCTTGTGGCGGCTTTGCATGCGAATTCTGTGTCTACTGCATCGACTCCCTGCACATCTTCATCTTCTTCTCCAAGCTTTAGAACCTGAGCGACCTTGGACGCTATGGGCTTGACAGCGTATGGATTGGATTCGGATCCTACGTAGACCTTACCTACCAGCGAGCAGCCAACTCCAGAGTGGATCAACGCAAGCTTTCCAGCCTCAACAGCAGCAGTTATAGCGTCTTCATCGATGAATGGCACTGAGCGTTCCATGCTCCTCTCTCGTATTCTGAACTTGGAGGTGTATACTCCATAACCGACTATTCCAGGTACATCATACTCTTTGTTGGGCTTGATGACAACGCGCTGCTGATGTGGATAATACTGGTCAGCCAGTGTAAAGGCCAAGGAGATAGTGGGTATAACGTCTCTTCTTCCTACAGAATAGCGTCTTCTAAACCGTGGAACAACATCCTTTCCCTCAACGGCTGCGAAGTCAATAGTATCGTCTTCTTTTATTATGTGATCTGTCAGTCTTCCGGGAACCTTGATCTTCCCGTCGTGAAAGGAGACTATACCGTAAATGTAGCTGCCTAACTTCGTAAACTTGTTCGTAGGATTGTCGATTAATGTACAGACTTCCAGCTTCCCCTTTTCATAGAAAAGATCTATGTCAACCATTTTGCCGAAGCTTTTCCTTCCACAGTTTCCACAATAATCCCTAATATCAAAGTACTCTTTTCCGCAGATTTCGCAACGTCGTGCTCTCAACCTATCGCCAAGGTATGAGACCCTTCTCTCTATGGGTTCACTACTCATGCTCGATCTCTCCCCAAAATGTAAACGTAACCTTTAGTTCCAAATCCTTCAAGCTCCAGCGTACATCCACACTTCAGCTCTTCATCAGCTTTGACCTGTCTTTCATCTGCCTCTCCTCTCAACTGCCTGAAGATTTCAAAGATCTGGGCTCCTCCTGTAGCACCCAACGGGTTGCCATCAGCCTTCAAACCTCCGTTCAGATTCACATAAAGTCTTCTCCCGTCAAACTCGTAGTAGCCCTTATAGTCTTGACAGCTCTCATATATGAAGCTCCACGCTTCTCCTCGCCTGCAGAAGCCCAAATCTTCAAGGGTAATCATCTCCATGACAGTGGATTGGTCGTAGACCTCGGCAAGCTGTATGTCCCACAGATCCACGCCCGCTATATTCAAAGCGTTCTTCATAGCTCTCTCAGCAACAAGGAAAATTGTAAGGTCCTGTCTTGCTGGAAAAGTCAAATAGTCCGTTGCAGATGAGGATCCAAGAACAGAGATAGGTTCTTCTGCGATTTTCTTTCCATTTTCTTCGTTGGTGAGAATGAGAGCTGTTGCACCATCTGATATGGGGGCAAAATCGTAGAGTCCTAGCGGCTTTCTGGCTCTTTTTCTCGCCTTCAGCACCTGCTCAACCGTTATCTCCATCTGATATTGAGCATAGTCATTTTTCGTTGCATGAATATGATTCTTTACCGAAATCTCTGCTAAGGCTAGATTCAGTCTTTCAAGGTCTTCCCCTTCTATTCTGTGTTTCTTGATATAGGCTCTAAGCATGAGTTCATGGTTTGCTTCCGGTGTGCATCCAGCATAGTAGCTCCAGGGATCCTCAAGAAGCATCAGATCGTCACGAATCTTGTCCCATCTATCAGTCATCTTCTCTATTCCACCGACCAAGACCATATTGTGTCTACCAGCTTGGATGGCGTTGCAAGCGTTCAGGAGCGCTGAACTGAAGGAACGGGTGACTTCCATTGGAACGTGCAGTTCCGTGAGTTCTGAGAGAAATCCCTCTTCCAGTCCCAGCTTATTTGTGATTGGAAGGAAGTAATCGGAAAGGTAGCAGGCCTCCAAGTCCTTGCGTTCTATATGCGCTTCTTGTGACGCTTTGAGCCAAGCTTCTTCAATAAGTTTCTCAGGCTCCTTCTCGTAATGCTCTCCAAACTTTGTCCTTTCCACAGCTACTATTGCTGGACGATTATGCATGTTTTCTACACGCTTCCCATCAACTGCAATTATCCTTTTCAGATCACTTTTAAGTGTTTACCGTTAGAGGGAAAATTCATAACTCCGCTAGTAATGTCGAATTGTTGAGGTTGAAAGACATTGATAAACGATATGAAATACCGTCTAATCTTTACTGTAAAGGAGATAGCTGGGACCTGCCCCGTTTTTGATGTAGGTGACAAGATGATTGTCGAATCTCCTAAGATCGTTGTTAACAAGACCGACAACATGTGTATTCATACTGTGGGCTGTATGCTCTCCNNTTAAGTCGTGGCACCAGCTTCAGGCAGCTAGGTCTTGCAGTAGGAGATGAGGAAAAAGGATACATTCAGTGTCCAGATCCCGGAAGACCGTATACTGATGGGGGAACAGTGCTTTTCGAAATAAATCGGGAAAGAATCTGAGTCTATAGTTCATAACGCTTTTATTTTGTGCCTATGGATAGGCTATCCATTACGGGATTGAAATGACACTGCACACACGGCAGGCTTCAATTTATGATGATTAAGACTTTTGTCTGTGCTGCTGCTTCCTGGTGGGAGCTGATGCCCCATGAGCTTCGCCCAGTTTTCTCCTTAACGGTTTTTCTTGTGAATCTTCTGGTGTTGGTTGTTGTTCTATACGTTGCTGGGCTGATTGTCATGGGCAGGAAACGATCTCTCTGGAAGGATGCCTTCATAATCTCTCTTCTGGGAAACGTCCTCTCAGCAGGATTCCTTTTGATCATTCCGTTTAGCTTGGCAGCTCTACTTCTGAGCATGGCTGTGTGGTTGTTACTGATCAAACGTCTCTACAAGACAAACTGGGTTGGTGCAGCTGTTGTAGGGATACTCACTCTGTTGATATTCTTGGGTGTGACCATACTCCTGGCCTCATTCTATGGCATACTGGACAGATTCTTGGAACGTCTTGTCTTCTCTTTCGTTCTCATCATGCAATAGGAGCAACCGAATTGATTGAAGAAAGAGGGCGTGCAATGCTTTTAGGATTGGCTTTTCTAAGCTTGCTGATCCTCTCATCGATAGAAAATACGTTCTTCTTTAGAGTCCTAGGTGAAGTTCTTTCAAATCATTTCTTGGCCGTAGCTATGCTTTTCATACATAATGTTCTTGTGATCTCTCTCATTCTGTTGGGTATGACGTTCTATGTCAATCTGGTCGTTCTGGATTTCTTCAAAGAGGAAAGATACGCTTTCATTGTACTTGATCATTCGCGGGTGTTTGCTTTCGTCTTCACAATCATGATAATATTGCTGAGCATCTTACGAGGAAGTAGCCTGCTGGGTGGGATAATTGTGGAGGCGTTGCCTCTAATTCTGGTCATAAGCGCGCCGATTGGAATCGTTGAGGGGTATGGAATCTACTTGACGATTGAGAAAACTCTGAGACGTGCTATGACTACGCGCTATCTGGTCTACATCTATAGCATATTCTTAGTTGCGGCCATGATGGAGGTTGGATTCATAAACCTCCTGATATCAATTGCTGCATCATAGAATCCTGAAAGCATTTTATTCTTAATCCGGTATAATTTAGCCGGATAGGGTGCATCAGAGATGAGGTTGTTCCATTGTGCTTCAGATGAGGAGATAAAAGAAGGTAAAACCACGGACATTTACTTTGTAAGGACAAAAGAGATTCTGAAAGCCGAAGGTTTGGAGAAAAAGCGCGTTGTTGCGGACATTACGCCGGGTAGGCTTCCTCTTGAATGGCCTTGGGCTGTTCTTTGTGGGATTGATGAAGAAGCTAGGCTTTTTGAGGGGATACCTTTGGATGTTTATGCTTTGCCTGAGGGAAGCATATTCTATCATGAAGATTGTCGAGGTGTTCGGGAACCAGTGATACGAATCGAAGGCTCCTATGGCGATTTGTGCGTATATGAGACACCGATGTTAGGGCTGATCTGTCAAGCGTCTGGCATTGCAACTCGGGCTGCCAGGGTGAAGAAGGCAGCCAAAAACAAGAATGTTATCTCTTTCGGCATCCGTCGAATGCATCCTGCCCTATCTCCTATGATTGACCGTGCCGCGTACATAGGTGGTCTCGACGGCGTATCAAGCCTCAGTGGAGCCTGCCTTCTTGGAATAGAACCAGTCGGCACAATGCCTCACGCCCTGATAATTGTCTTCGGCGACCAGGTTAAAGCATGGAAAGCCTTTGATGAAGCTATGCCCTCTAGTGTTCAGAGAGTTGCACTGGTAGATACTTATTCAGATGAAAAGATGGAGGCCATCATGGCGGCTGAGGCTCTGGAAGAACGGTTGGATGCAGTTCGACTGGATACGCCGTCGTCACGGAAGGGCGATTTCGCTGAACTCATCAAAGAGATCAGGTGGGAACTTGACATCAGAGATTTTAGTCATGTGAAGATATTCGTCTCAGGAGGCTTAGACGAAGAGAGCGTAAGAAGGCTGGGAGAAGCTGGAGCAGACGGATTTGGTGTTGGGACTTCGGTAAGTGATGCCCCTACTATCGACTTCGCCATGGACATTGTGAAAATCGACGGTAGACCATGTGCTAAGAGAGGGAAGATGGGAGGAAAAAAAGAAGTATGGAGATGCAAGAAGTGTTTAACCGATTTGGTTTTGCCTTTTGACCGTCGCCAACCTAAATGCCCGATGTGCGGAAGCGAAACTGAGGCTATGTTAAAGCCTCTGATCAAAAAAGGAGAGATCGTGGCCGAACTTCACGAACCAAAAGAGATTCGCGAATATGTACTTCGCCAAATCCTCAAACTCGAAATGTAAGCATTGTTTTTCGAAACAATGTTTTAGACGGGCGCGCGGGGATATTAGAGTAGTCAACGGCGACCCACTCAAAGACATCAAAATCCTACAGGACAAGAACCGAATAGAAATCGTCATGAGTAGGAAAGATCGAAAAAGGCTGAGATTTACCGTAAAGCAAACGAAAGAGCTAGTGTGGGCTTGTAAGAGCTGAATCTTGTGATGATTTTTAGGTTCAATCGGGAAATGGACAGGTTTTTGTTGGGCAGCCACCCGCATATTCTGAATCCACCGAGATGAATCTCTTCCTTTCAGTTTTTATTTCGCCTATGTTTAGAACCTGTTCTGGTTTGCTTCCATACCTGTAAATGGTTATTCCCTTGCATTTCATCTTATAAGCAAGGCAGAACACCTTCTTCACATCCTCAACAGTACTGGTTCTCGGAAGGTTCACAGTCTTTGAAACTGCATTATCTGTGTACTTCTGGAAGGAGGCTTGCATTTTTACATGCCACTCCGGGCTGATATCCAGCGCTGTAACGAAAATTCTCCTAACGTGTTCGGGCACTCCAATAACTCCCTGAGCTGAGCCCGTTGAAGCTATCTCCTCAAGGAGTTCTGCGCTATAGAAGCCCTGTGCCTTAGCCATCATCTCAAATAACGTATTGGTCTCAAAGAGCCTGGTTCCTTCTAAGACATTTCTCATAAACGCGATTGCAAACAATGGTTCGATACCAGATGAACAACCTGCTATGATGCTTATGCTTCCTGTAGGCGCAATCGTCGTTGTCGTTGCGTTTCTCACGCTATCATATTTATCCTTCCACAGACTCTTGTCAAAATTTGGAAATGAGCCTCTTGTCTCGGCAAGCTCCACAGATTTCCGCCGAGCCTCTTCAGTGATGAACTTCATCAATTCCTCAGCAAGTTTCGAAGCACTTTCAGAATCATATGGAATTCCAAGCTTTATGAGCATGTCTGCAAAACCCATCACGCCCAGTCCGATTTTTCGATTGGCCTTGGTCATCTCTTCTATTTCTTTCAAAGGAAAACGATTTGCATCTATAACATTGTCAAGAAAGTGAACAGCATTTCTCACGGTCACTCTCAGTTTCTGCCAGTATATCTGCCCTTCTTGAACCATTCTCGAGAGATTTATGGAACCTAAATTGCAGGACTCATATGGAAGTAGAGGCTGCTCTCCACAAGGATTAGTAGCTTCTATCCTGCCAGCGTGTGGAATCTGATTATGCCTGTTAATCTCATCAAGGAAAACAACCCCTGGATCTCCACTCCTCCAAGCCGACTCCGCCATCGAGCTCCAGATTTTTCTGGTCTGGACCTTCTCAGTCTCTTCACAGTTTCTAGGATTGATTAACCAGAATTCATCATCTCCCTCAAGCTTTTCCATGAAATCATCGGTAACACCTACTGAAATGTTGAAGTTCGAAAGAACGCCTATCTTCTGTTTGGAAGTTATGAAATCTGATATGTCGGGATGATCAACTCTCAACAAACCCATCATAGCGCCCCTCCTTCTTCCCCCGGCTTTTATAACCTCTGTAGCAGCATCGAATACGCGCATGAAGCTTATGGGTCCAGAGGCCACGCCTTTTGTCGACTTAACTATGTCCCCCTTCGGTCTCAGCTTTGAGAAATCGAAACCCACGCCACCTCCACTCTTCTCTATCAAAGCCATATTCTTCACTGCCGTGAAAATGCTCTCCAACGAATCGTATACTGGCAGTACAAAACACGCAGATAACTGCCCAAGTTCTGTCCCCGCATTGAAAAGCGTCGGGGAGTTAGGCAAGAATTCAAGCCTTGACATCATTCCATGGAAAATCTTCTCAGTCCTTTTTGGATTGCTGCCGTACTCTTTATCAATCTTCGCAACAGCTTTTGCGACTCTTATAAACACCTCAGTAGGGCTTTCTCTGATTTCGCCCTCTTCATCTCTCAGAAGATATCTTTTCTTCAAAACCTGCAGAGAATTGACTGTCAGCTTAGGCTCTGCAATACCAAATCTCCCTCTTAACTTACGTATCTCCTCCTTCTTCTTTCTGTAGGCCTGATACTCCTCTGCAACTTTTCTACAACCTTTGTTCTTGAGAACTCTTACAACCAAGTCCTGAACATCTTCAACTGAAGGGATTTCCTCCTCAAATCTCTCTTTCAAAATTCTGATGACTTGTACTGTTACGCCTTCCGCTTTTACTCCGTTCTCCAGTTCAACCGCAATAAACGCCTTATGAATAGCATCCCTGATTCTCGTTGAATCAAAGTCGACGATCCTGCCGTCTCTCTTTCTTATTTTGGTGATAGGCATAATCGACCAATCGAGTTTTATCACGATGTCATATAAAGATAGAGCCTATTCTTTGGAGATCAGTTGAGTCCGAGAATGGCAGAAATAGGAGAAGAACTCCTTCGACTCGAGGAATTGAAAACTGGGAAAATCAGCGAGACGGTGCACAGAAAGAAGGCAATCCTCATACAGACAGAGTACAGGTTGAAAGAAGAACTGCACAGAATGAAGTCGGTGACATAACCTACCGTGAGACTTTCTGGTCTATCATTATTCCCCTTCTCTCGAGCTCATACATGAACATTTTGTAAAGCTGTTCATCCATGCCTAATCTTTCAGGAGGAATCACTCCTGTTTGCTCTACGGTCCCTTTCAGGATCATCTGTGCTACAATAGATGCTGGATAAGCTGTAGTCCGAGCCATAGCAGTCACTCCTGCACTCTTATCATATCTGTCCAACAAACGAAACGTATAGCTCACTTGGATGTTGTCTTCCACCCCAAGAACCTTGATCTTCATCGCCACGATGTCGTTCACTTCACGTCGGCAAAGCTTCCGTGTGAAGAGTCTGGCCGTAATACTCCTCGGAGATATGCTTGTTTCACCCAAATCTATTGGTTCTTCATCAAAGAACCCCAAAGTCCTCAGTAGTTCAATCTTCTTTGCGTGTCCAGGATATCTGAGCGTCTTCTCCCACATGTTATTTATGTTTCTGATAGTATATGGCAAAGTCCTAAGTCCGTCCGTGTAGAACGCTTCGAGTGTCCCAATGTCTGGAAACTCGACTTCTTCCAGTCCGGTTAATGCTTCCACCTCCACTATTTCACCTTCTTGGATTACCTTGGCTTTTCTCACATATTCTTCAATTAGGTTATCAGGTGACCAAGTAATAATGTAATCCAATGGTGGTGTCGGTCTTTCTGGAAGGCCGCCAACCATGATGTGAACTGTTGACACGCTATCCAGTCTTTCTGTTACGTGTCCAACTAGAATGTTGCTGATACCGGGGGCTAAGCCGCAGTCTGGCACGATTCTAGTGCTGGCGTGAACAGCTTCCTTATTCATTGAAAGAGGATTCTGTGACATGTATGAGACATCTACTAGATCTGTTCCAGCTCTGATACATGCCCTAGTCAGAGGATAGCCCAGCTTTCCTGGTAGGAACCCCATGACCAAGTCGAAATCTTCTAGAGCGTCAATCAGCGTGTTGTGGTCTGTTGCGTCCAATTGCATCCATGAAAGATTGTTCTCTCCTATTCTGTGAACAACATCTTCAGCTTCTTTTCCATTCTTGTCAGCGACTACGATGCTATCCATGGTCCTACTCTTGGCCAAATCTTCAGCGGCAACTGAACCTATACGTCCACAACCCAGAACAAGCACTTTCATAGTCGTAGAGATCGAGTTAATCCCATTAAAGCTTTCTCATACCCTTGAGCATGCGTGTACAGGTTTCAGAGTATGGATAGTGGATTTGAAAATCTTATATAGCCCGACCCTAATTGTAATGGCTGAGCATCATGGCTGACATTTGCCCAATATGCGGACTTCCCAAAGATTTGTGTGTTTGTGGCGAGATCGGAAAGGAGCAGCAAAGGATTCGTATACGGCTCGAAACGAGGAAATGGGGGAGGACATCAACAATAGTCGATGGATTAGACGACAAGGACACGGATCTGCCAGGCTTGGCCCAGAAACTGAAGAACGTCTGTGCCTGTGGGGGAACCGCAAAGAACGGACAAGTGATGCTTCAAGGAGACCACCGTGATAGGGTTCGCCAATTTCTGATAATGAGAGGTTATCCTGAAGAGAACATTGAGGTTCAATAGTCACATAGTCAATGTGAGCTTCATGAAATTGCTGCAGGATATGAAAGAAGTTTTGAAGACACTAAGCTACCATAGACCAAGCAAAATATACTGCCCAATATGTGGGAGCTCAAAACTTACTTTATCCAGCAGATTTGATTACTGGCTGACACCTAAGAAATATGTGTGCAAAGAGTGCGGGTATGTCGGCCCCATTGTTATGGAAATGGAATGCGAAGAAACCTGATACTGCCGCTGCTAGTCCGGAATCTCCAGCTTTAGTTGTCTTTTCAATGTTTTGTACCGATTTCTGACTGTGACTTCAGTAACGCCTGCGGCTTCGGCGATGTCTTTCTGTGTCTTCTTCTCATCGTTCTTGAGGCACGCAATGTATAGTGCTGCTGCAGCTAAACCCATTGGATCCTTGCCTGAGGCAGCTCTTTTTTTCTTTGCTTGGCGAAGAATCTCAATTGCTAGCCCTTGAGTATTGCCGGAAATTCCAGTTCTCTCCGCGATCTTTGAAACGTATGTAAGAGGGTCAGCGATTGGCATTTGAATGTCAAGCTCACGTAGCAAGAGTCGATAACAGCGGGCAACATCCTTCTTCTCTACTAGGCTTGCCTCTGCGACCTCCCTTAGGGTTCTAGCTGTTTCGCTTCTTCGGCATGCTGCATAAAGGGAAGCTGCTGCGATGGCTGCAATGGATCTGCCTCGAACTAGTCCTTTGTCCAAAGCCTTGCGGTAGATGACCGCAGCCTTCTCTTTGATTGGTGGAGGAATGTAAACCTTATCTGAGAGTCGGTCAAGCTCAGCCATGGCTTGAGCTAGATTTCTGTCGATGGAGGAGTGGACTCTAGAGCGTATCTGCCATTTTCTGAGTCGCCACATCTGTAGACGTGTGCGTAGAGGTAGCTTTCTTCCAAAGGCATCTCGGTTTATCTGGCTTATGGCCGTTGACAAGCCCTTGTCGTGAACAGAATATGATGTTGGCACTCCAACGCGGCTTCTCGATGCTTTTTCCTCCTGAGTGAAGGCTCGCCACTCGGGACCCTTATCCATCATCTGTTCATGTAAAACTAGACCACAATCGCCGCAGATGGTTTCTCCAGTATCATAATCATGAATAAGATTCGTACTGCCACATTCAGGGCATCTGTCAAGAAGACGTTGACCAACCTTGCCCTCTTTTTTGCTCATTACTTCTCCCCAAACAGTATTTATCTGAGAGAACCGTCACTTTTCCGTGTTCCTCATCGAAGATTCGGAATCAGAAAGAAGTACATCCGGCCCAAGCGTCTATTCAAGTGAATAGTTTTAATATATAAATTTTACGGTTTTCACAGGAAGATCAGGTTCACAAATTTTGAATACTTACTTACCTTTCATAATACTCACAGAAGGGATTTCATGAAGAGACTGCCCGAGAGGATCCGGAGAACATTGGAGAAAATTGTTAGAAGAATGAGGGTCAAGGAAAATGTGTACGGCGTAGGTCTTTTTGGAAGCTGGAGTAGAGGAGACGCAGCAGATTCAAGTGATGTCGACTTGCTGATTCCAGACAAGAGAAGTGTCAACCATGAGTTTGTAGAACGGGCTAAGATCAACGGTATCTTCATAGATTTTGATCATATTCCGAAAAGATGGGCCGACGGACCGATTCCGCCGGAGTTGGATGAGAAGTTATACAATATGAAGATACTCTACGATCGAGACTGGTCTCTGACGAATGCAAAGCTTCTGATGAACAGATCTTTCGATTCGCCTGAGAGAATCGAAATAAGGACAAAGGCTCACGTTGTCGAATCTGATATATATTTAAGCCGTGCCACATCCGCCTTCTCAAGAAAGGATTATCGAAGCACACAGCTTTTCTCCTTGAAAGCTCTGGAGCAAGCATTGAGGATTTTCATTGAAACTACTCTGCGCCCCTTCTCAAACAGTCTCTTCATCCAAAGACTTGAAGAATCGACAGCAGAACTGTGCGTACAGAACCTGTTTGCAGAATACTTGAAAGTATCTGGACTCGGTGAAGCGGACAGCGAAAGTTTCGACTACAAAATGAAGCTGTTCCAAACAATCTGGAATGAGATCTTCTTTACTATAGAGAAAAATTCTGAGATCCTTGAGACTTCCCATTCTAGAATTAGGACGAAACTGAAGTATTATCTCAATCCAGCTTTCATGCAAGGTATGACGATTCGCGCGAAATCTCTAGCTGATTCTGAATTGGTCGTCGAAGCAGTGCACTATCTCAAGAATATAATGCTCGATATTATTGAAAACTATGCTTGGCTAAAATCCTCCATCGAAAAAGCAAGAATGGACAACACAACTTTGATACGCTCTCTCCAGAGACTAGAAGCCAACAACGTTAGGAACTATGAGAACATTATGGCCTTACTGGACCTAAGCAACATTGAAGAGAACGATGCAACTAGTACAATGCAGAAAGCGAGGAAGATAATAGTTACGGTACGCAGGAAGAGGAAGATTTTAATCAAAAATCATCCATTAGAAGCGCGGTCAAAGTCCGCTTGAAGTAGCCCGGTGGTGTAGTGGACAAGCATAGTGNNAGAGTTCGAATCTCTCCCGGGCTACCATTATTCCTTCGTCACGGCACTATTCGGTAAGCTGAGAAGTCTCTATATTTGGTTGCGGTCAAAATCGATGTTGGCGAAGACTGCAGTATTCTTAGAGTTGGACAAATGGTTAGCACGTGTAGAATGTGATCTGTGAGATCTGGTCAACGTTTATCAGGTAATTCGTTATTCAGAATCTTTGATTGTTATGAGCGACGCTGAGCTGAAAGCGATACGACAAAGGAAATTTCGTGATCTTCAGAGAAGGCTGGCAAATAAGCGTGGGAAGGGTGAGTATGTCAGAGCGAATGAGGTGTTGAATAGAATCTTCAAAGGCCGGGCGTGGGAGGTGTTTAAGGCGGCAGCCTGTCAATATCCCCAAGTCATGGACCAGGTGAGGAGTATATTCGTGAACCTGGCATTGTCTGGCAAACTGGAAAGCGTGACTGGTGAACAGCTTTATCTCTTCCTAAGAAACATGGGATTGCGAGTCAAACTGAATACCCAGATAAATTTCGCAAGCCATGGGGAATTGAAATCATTGGCGGAGAAGATGAAAGAAGGTCCAGAAAGATCTTGAAGCTGTTGGATTCTGACAATGGACCTCTGGTAATGACTCACGTGTTTGCTTGTTAGAAATCTGTGTTTAAAACGATTCTTTCATGGGAACTATAGACATCAATTCTATGCTCTTGCGCAAAACAAATCAGCATGACTCCAGTTTTTTCCATAGTAGCCACTCATTCAAGAATTGGATTTCAAGAGACGTCATATGGAACCACTAGGAATAGGCGTTGCGTTTTTTGCATTATTGTCCTTTTATCATACATCCTGATCCATCTTCCTTTCCGCGATGAAAGTGGAAATGTTTGCTGGTAGGCTAAAACGCCAAACTCGATGTGGCGCTAGTTCGTTACCCATAAATGCGTGGCAATTTTTGTAGATTCTCAAAACTGCCCTTTTGGTCAACATCTTGTTGGCATCCTAGCTCCTCTCACGAATCTGCGCACGCGCAATTTTCTGACTGCTTGCTTTATTATTCTGAATGAGGAATAGACAAATACCAAAAACAAGTACGCTCCTTCAAAGAACCATATCGCAACCATTGAAACATCAAAATTCGGAAACGCCTTAACCAAAGCTGATGTCAACTGGACATATTCGTGAAGGACTAATATGCTCCAGGGAAGCATGATGAATACGATCAGGACGTTCATCAAGACAGCGAGAGGCGTATAGACAGCCAACATTTTCCGTTCAGATTCCGAATAGCTCGAGGTTAGCTCTTCGTGTTCTCTCTTGGAAATCAGACCCAACCTGTATCTAAACCATGATGATGCATAACTCCAAGCATGCAAATGAATGTTTGGAAAATCCATCAAAGTTTGCAGGATATAGTATCCATCAGCTTCTATGAGAGGATTGAATCCAAAAAGCACAGACAGATAGGATGCAAAGGCTATCAGAACAAATACTTGTGTGAACGGATGTGATTGGAAAAAGAGGTGAAGAAGGAAAAAGACGTTTCCTGTGAAAAGGGTTATCAAAGGTCCAGCCAAAAACACAAGTATACTCTTTCTTTTGTCAAACATCCAAGTATCGCTTGTGTCAGCGTAGAAGAAAAAAGTGAACAGATAAACGGCCATCCCGATCTCGCTTGGTTTTCCCCCGTAGTGAAAGCAGGTAACAGCGTGGGCCAGCTCATGCATCAATCCGAGAAAGGGAAAAAATAGAAGGAAATAGAGCGCAAAAGCCAGAAAGGTTGATTCTCCAAGCGAGAAGAACTGCAAACGAAAGGATCCTATAAGAACCCCTGATGCAAAATAAAGAACGATGAACACGTTAAAAGGAATGAACAACATCAGCAAAGCTGGCTTGAAGAGACCTGAAAGCAAAGAATGAAGAATGCCCAGAATTCTTTCCGGGTTTTTCAGAAAGGGCAAATAGTGGATCCTAAGTTTCTCTCTGCTTTTTTGCCTCAAACGCGAATGAGGATAGTTTTCAATAAAACCTTCCTGACCCAGAAGTGAAATGAATCGTGTCAGATCAATATCAACATTCTTCCTCCTAAGATCGTCCGCTATCTGGGCAACCGAAGTATGACCATCGAGCGCGTCAACTACGTCCTTACCAACTTGGTGAACCTTTAAGAAAGCAGACTCGCCGGTCGTCCCAATTATGTAAAACTTTCCCCTTTCATCTTCTTTCAGAAACCGAACTTTTACCTCTGATGAAAGTTTCGGCTTAAACTCTGCAAGCCCTCTCATTTGACTCTAGTCATCCTTAAGAATTATTTATTTCATTTGTATGAAACTAATCAGGCTAAGTAGCTGGGGAAAGGCTTAGTTATATTTGAAGTAATTTAAATTTTTTCAATTATGGAAAATCTTTTAAGCAGAAGCAAGAAATAAACAAAGGGTGCTAGGAATAGATGAGATACAAAGTGCTAGTAGAAAAACTCGACAAAGTTCGTCCGAAAGTCGATCGATGCTTGTTACTCTGCAATGCTCTTGTAATAGTTCCACAGATAGGAATGATGTAGAAGACCTGCAGTACTGCTTCTGTACACCAAAGTCCCCCTTTTTTGTGTTAGAGTCTTCGTGAGGTGAACACAATCTCGAATGACCCAGTCCTGCATTCACCTATCAACTTGGTGTTCAAGAGAATCGGAGAGTTTTACGCGGTTCTCCATGCTGACCAGCCCAACATAATGGTAGTCGATAAAAGCGGCAAGGAATTTTTCAAACTCTGCGATGGCAGACATAAACTTAGTGAAATAGCGGATCACATGCGCCTCAGATACCCATCTGAAGAAACATCTATTGAGAAGATTACCGAGTTTTCGTCTGCTCTTCTGAACGCAGGTTTTGTCTATACAAGGCCGCCGCCCATACTGAAAAAGAAGGTTGGCCTTTCTGAAGAGCTGCGCCAGATATATCTTCACTTAACTCACAGATGCAATTTGAGATGCAAACACTGCTACATAAACGCAGGCATACCCCTACAACATGAAGTGACACCCAAAGAGGTTCTTCGCTTAATTGAAGAATTTAAGAACCTTGGGGGGAATCGGCTAATAATAACGGGAGGAGAACCTTTCCTTAGGAGGAAATTGCTATATGAGACTGTTAAAAAGGCCAGAAAACTAGAAGTCCAGGATATCAATGTCGAGACAAATGGGACTCTAATTGATGGTCAAGACGTTCATTTCCTCAGAGACTCCGGGGTCAAGGTGGCAGTTAGTCTTGGAGGTGCGACAGGAAAGTCTCATTCATACGTTCGAGGGAAAGAGACTTTTCAGAAAGTGATCAGATGCATCAAAAACCTAGTAGAATCCAATGTTGACACCACAATTGGAATGACCTTTATGCGACCGAATTTAAAGGAGGGAAGAGCGATAATCCAATTGGCTCAACGACTAGGGGTAGATCTGGTGACCCTAAACATGATTACAATGATGGGCAGAGCCAAAGAACATAATGAGTTAGCTATTTCACCGCTTGAAGTCATGCCTGCCATCAAAGAACTGCGTCAGGCTGCTAGAGAGACAGGAACAAGAACTGCTTTCGAGGAGACCCTTTCAACTCTTAAAAACATGGAAAGAAGAGAAGCTTGTGGAGCAGGCGTAAGCTCTCTCAGCATTGCTGCCAACGGTGACGTGTACCCCTGCAATTCATTTCAAGGTGGACCATTGAAGGCTGGGAATATGAGACAACAGTCTTTGGAAAGCATATGGAAAGAATCGGATGTCTGCCGGACTTTTCAAGATTTGAGTGTACTGGACATACCTGGTTGTAGAGAGTGTGAATTGAAGTTCATGTGTAGCGGAGGTTGCCTAGCTGAGACTTTTCGTGAATATAGAGACTTGAAGACAAAATCTCCTTATTGCTCCGTCTACAAAGAGATCTATTGGAATCTAATCACAGAATTGGCTTGCGAACTCTGGAAAAACGCGTAGGCATCTGTATTTGACCCTATGGCAATCCTGAAAGTCTCAAGCCCCAACAAGCGAAGCAAGATCTACACCAAAAGAGAAACTGCAAAGGACTCCAATAATGTGTCGAGTACTAACACCTTCACATTTTCCTTTCCATATTCTTGAGAAAAACCTTGTTGTTAGGAAAGGCTACTTTCAGCATTCAAGCAACCTTGCCGATAGACATATAGACATTTGCGGCGGGCAAGATTCTGGAATTGCGCGTATTATCCAGTAGGCTTAGTCTGGATAAAGACTGGTCCTGTTAAAAAGTGGCATGACACCATGCATAGGTCTTCTGATTCCACCGTTATCACCCAGATACTGTTTTAGCCCGACAACTCAGGCGGTTGGTGGCCGCAGGCTGAGCCGGTCGGCCGAAGCCTTCCGGCTTACACCCCGGCTCCATCAAACCCATCTTCTATGGGAGCCCTCGTCCCCGTTGGCTGGACTGTTGCCAGTCTAGCTGTGTTGGGGAATGGCTGCCTATTTTCGGGAGAGGCTTCGGGCTTAGATGCTTTCAGCCCTTATCCTCAACAGCGTGGCTGCCCGGCGATGCCCTGTCGGACAACCG
>JABAOC010001022.1_pt1 | contig 20956 bp, 20 predicted proteins | sample 7062161 | NCBI WGS metagenome assembly JABAOC01 (sample SAMN14538625, study PRJNA623070) | marine sediment metagenome | biome: marine biome [ENVO:00000428]; feature: marine pelagic biome [ENVO:01000023]; material: deep marine sediment [ENVO:00002113] | place: India: Gulf of Khambhat ... | reverse complement strand
CATAACCAAAGGTTTTTAGAAAAGCCTCGACCGCCTTTATTCGCGATACTATATTCCCCTTATTGTCGGAAGCTCCACGACCATAAATTTTCCCATCGTGAACTTCACCGCTGAAGGCTCCAAACTGCCATTCAGGCAAGGGTTCAGCAGGTTGAACATCATAGTGATTGTAGAAAAGAAGGGTCTTCTTTGAGTTACTTGACTCTAACTCTCCATAGACAACCGGATTTCCGCCCTTCTCGGGAATTTGTTGTGTAGAAAATCCGACATCCCGAAGCATCTTTTCAACCAGTTCTGCGCATTCATGGATTCCCTCTCCTTTTGCGGAAACACTGGGTTGTTTGACCAACGTCACCAAATCTTTGATGAAGTTTTGAGAATATCTTTCAATATGGCTGTGAATTTCATCTAAGCGCATCAGAGTCACCCTAAGCTTGGTTGCTGCACGCTTCTAAAAAGCGTTTCCAAAAAGCTTTTTTTGATCTAACAGTCAGCGAACACCAAGCAAGCTGGCAGATAGTCATAAACGTCACAACGGAGCGCCGAGTCGAGGCTTTTAGGCTTTCAATCTCTGATCCCTCACTTTGGCGTGCACGCGCTGTGCTGCAGGCAAGAAGTTTTTAGCCAGTCAATCCCATTAAAGGTAGGGAACAGAATGGTTGAGGAAAGGGACATTCTGAACTTTCTTAAGGACCATGACGATGAAGCTTCTTTAGATGAGGTTTCTGAAGGTTTGGGCATAACGAAGTATGGCCCCGACTCAGCTTATGCGGTGCTTCAATCGTTGAAAACGAAAGGCCTTGTTGAAAGAAAGGGCGAAATGTGGGTTCGAACTGCTGTAGACAAACCTTCGTTGCCCACAGATTTGAAGCCGGAGGAGCCATCAGCGGATCTCGTGGAAAGAGAAAGCGAAGGCGCTGCTGATGTAGATGCAATCGTTAAAGCGATGGCTAAGACTCTGGCTAGCGCCATGAAAGACGCGAGGGAACCTGCTGACGAGTGGGAGCTGGCCACAAAACCAATGACAAGCGAAATTCAAAGGAAAGAAAAAAAACTGGGCTCACTGGTTTTGCGACCAAGCACAGCCGAAAAAGCTCAAAAAACCCTCGAAGCCCTTCCCACAGGTACTTTCATTGACTACCTGTTTTTTACGGCAGAAGGTCCACCTCTGAATGGCCTACCTATCGTAGGCCAATTCGCCCTCACAGGCTTGCCTGGAGCAGGCAAATCGATCCTTGCCGAGGAGATAGCTGTCAACGCCTCTTCTGAAGGGAAAAAAGTTCTCTACGCCACCGCTGAAGACACGTGGCAAAGTCCAACACCTCGATTTGATCTGCAATCGCGTATGAAGCAGAAAGCCGATTTCCTAAAGAAGGACTGGAGCATAATTCAGCAGAACCTCTTTGTCTTGGACACTGTCATGTTTCCAGAGCTACGTGATTGGAATACGTTTGCAGAGACGTACCGGTATGTAGTAGAAAAGGAAAACATCGACTTGGCAATAATTGACTCGGTCACGGTTCTAGAATCCTATAGAGGCGCGTTGAAATATCGAGTTATGGAACTGGCAAGACACAACCAAATGAGAGGAGTAACCTGCATCTACGTCAACCAACGTAGCAAGGAGTCGTGGGACACATATGAGATGGCAGGCGGCATCGGGCTTGCTCACAACTTAGACGGCACGATAATAATAGACTATGGACGTGTCTACTGGCAAGACCAGCAGGCAGATTTAGATGTTAAGAGAGGCGAATTTGTCAGAATAGCGCGAGTTTTAGATTGTCGCATGTGCAACTTTGAACGAGACAGAATCCGCGTTGACATCACTAAGGAAGGTCTAATAAGACCAGTAGATCCTTTCCCAAGATCGCCTAAATGAGAAAGGCCTCATGACGTTGGTTAAACCGCCGTCCTTTGACGAACTAAAAAAAATGTTCGGTAGTCCCAGTGCGGCTGTTAAACATCTCATTGACTCAGGATACACCCCAGAAGACATCTCTTGGAGATGGGACGTTCCCTATTACTTGGTTAAGCTGTATGGGAGCGGATTCGAACCGCGAAAGTCTACACCGTTCTCTAGAATCATCAAGGTCTATGAACGCATAGCTCTCTTACGAAGTAAGAAAGGCAAGGAAACCGAGTTAGTCAAATTTTTTAAAACAGCTGACCTTGACCTCGAGGTTAAAACGAGACTGGCCCTGGGAAAAATCGTTGATGAAAGCCTCAGAATAGGCCCTGGACTAGTAGAAAGAGCTCTAAGCACAGTCACAGGAGCATCGCCCAAGGAAGTGAAAAAGCTGTTGGTCGACTATGGAGAGTATGGCGAAGTGGCATTCCTGCTTCTTCCGCCAAGAGAACCAAAACTCACACTGGAGGAGGTATACGAATCCATAAGACTTCTGCCAAAGCTTGAAAAGGTTAAAGAACGCGACCATCTGATGACTAGTTTGTTGGAAGCCTGTGCGCCGACAGAGGGGAAATATGTTGTTCGCCTCCTCCTGTTCGACTTGAAACTTGGCTACTACCACAGAACAGTGATTCACGCAGCTGCTCGAGCCTACAACGTTCCCACCGAACTCATCGAGAGCGCCTGCGCCATCATAGGCCTCAAAGAAGGCATAATGCTGGCCCCAAAGGGAGCACTTGCCCTGCAACAGGTCAAATTGCGCCCCGGCCACTTCCTCAAACCACAGCTGGCGCAACTCTATCTGCCTGAAAGGGTGGCTTATCCAACTTTGGCTGAATGCAAATTGGATGGAAGTCGACTTCAAATCCACAAATGGGGGACACAGATTCGTCTTTTTTCAAGACAGGGAACGGAAAAGACCCATACACTTCCAGAAATTGACAGAACCAGCGAAAAATTCAACGCTCAAAATTGCATCGTGGACAGCGAGATAATACCCATCGACCCCGATGGGCACCCACTGCCCTTTCAAGCCCTGCTGGAAAGAATGGCCTCCAAGGAGCTGCCCGCTCGAAAGCTGCAGAAAAATAGAGAAGAGGTGGCAGTCGCCGTTCGCGCCTTTGACATCCTATACATAAATGGCAGAGAACTTGCAGATTTGCCGCTTTCGGAAAGGAGGAAATACCTGGCTGAAGTTGTGCCCTCAGAATATTTAGTTGAGAGTCAAATATGTCAGACTGAAATCGAATTGATGGGTTTTTACGAAGAAGCCCTGAAGAAGGGCTACGAGGGCATCGTCGTCAAAAACTTGGACTCACCCTACACGTTTGGCCAGAGAACATATGCTTGGCTCAAGCTTAAGCCAGAACGTGACACCATAGATTGTACGCTGATTAAAGCTTTTTGGGGCAAAGGCAAACGGGCAGGACTATTTTCGTCTTTCCTGATGGCTGTTCGGGCGCCTGACGAAAAGAAGCTTTTCTCGATCGGCCGAGTCTCGAACCTCTCCGAAAGCGTTATGGAAGAGCTTAGGAATATTGTGGAACACACCAAGTATGACCAGGATGAAGAGGGCGTGTTCGTAAAACCTTCAATTGTAGTAGAAGTCACATACCAAGAAATCCAAGTGGCAACCAGCTATACAAGCGGCTATGCACTACGCGTGCCTAAGGTCGTACGCTTTAGATCAGACAAAAGCGTTGACGAGATTGACACTATAAAAAAGATGCAGGAGCTCTACGAGCTTCAATACGAACGATTGACCCTCCAAACACTGTAATCACAAAGTTCGACTCCGCACGCATACCGCTGCCGACCTTAAGCGCTAACGCAAAGACCTACAATTTATCGGAAGATTTAATACTGGAACAGTTTTTTAATCTAAAAGGGATCAGGTGAATTTATGAGCCAAAGCGAAAGAAGAAGATTGGCTCTTGTCGTTCAAGGTGGCACTTTGGATAAGCTTTATTGCGCATTCATCTTAGCGTCAACGGCCGTAGCCATGGATATGGAGGCTCATTTGTACTTCACTTTTTGGGGCTTGAATATGCTTATGAAGGGAGCCATGGAAAAGGCTAGCCTACCAGCGGATTATAAGCACATGGAAGCGACAATGAGGGAGAATTTGAAGAGAATGAAGTATCCGACTCCATACGAAATGCTCAAACGCTTGAAAAATTCTGATCTGTTCAAAGTGTACGCGTGTAGTCCAACTATAGAGATGTTCGGAATGAAAAGAGAAGATTTGATTCCGGAAGTAGATGAGATAATAGGGGCAGCCACTTTCCTAGAGGTTGCGGCCCAAGCAGACATTACGCTTTTCATCTGATGCAATCATTGCCTTTCCGCTGTCGCAAGCATCCTGTGAGGATTTAGTGTTCCTAGCGGTGGTTGGGTGGCGACGTCGATGGAACATGATTGGAGACTGGAGGTTCGCGGAGAAATGGTTCTGCTGGTTCGGGGAATATCTGAGACACGTTCTTGATAGCGCGTTTGACCCTACCGAGAAGACGCGATTGTCTGACAGTGTCAAGAACTGTTGTTTCATCTTGAATTGCTGAGATTAGTCCTTTGGTAAGCTTAATCATAGCTTCTGTTTGAGCCTCCGTTAGTTCCTCAGGCGTGTTTTCTTCCAATTCCTCAACATACCGCTTGAGAGCTTCAATCGCGCCGGTACCCTGCAAAACACGAATTTTAGGTCTTTGACAATATTCCATTTCTACCACCTTAAAGAAGAAATATAGAACTGTTTTCTAGAATAAAACAGAGCTTCTGGGCAGAGAATATATCAGCAATTGACATACAAAGCACGACTACCATTTTCCCAAACTTCTTCCATGGGAATGTCAATCCTTGAGGGTTTGGCTGAAGCAATCACACGCGCAGAGAACCTTCAAAGCAAGCATGCATTAAATAAGAGGGGAAGGGATTGTAGCCTGAAACACAATACTGTTGCTTAGAGCGGAACAGAATGAGACGAGTTCTTGTGTTAACGGGAACACCTGGAGTTGGCAAATCTTCCATTGGGAAACTCCTAGCTATTCGTCTTTCCGGTCGACATGTTGACTTGGGCGATCTGGTTAAAACTGAAAGACTACATTGTGGGTTCGACACACTTCGTGAAACTTTGGTTGCAGACATTGAAAGAGTTTCTGATCGAGTCGAGACAATTATTGGACAAACTGAAGGATACACCATTGTGGACGGGCACTTTGTAATGGATGTCGTGTCAACCACAGAGGTCTTTCTGGCTTTTGTCTTGAGGCGCGACCCAGACGAGCTAAAACAGGTCTTGAAGATGCGAGGTTTCAAGCCTCACAAAACAGCTGAGAACATTGCTGCTGAAATTCTAGACATCTGCCTTGTTGATGCTGTAAAGGTGTATGGAGAGAAGAAGGTTTGTGAAGTTGACGTTACAGATAGAAGCCTCGAGGAGGTTGCTCACGAAATCCTGGCGGTGATTGAAGGCCACAAGAAATGCAGAGTTGGCGTTGTGGATTGGCTGTCGAAGTTGGAGTCTGAGGGACGGATTGGCGAGTTTCTGGAAGCATATTGATTGGCTAATGGTCAGCATCAGCAAAGAGAAGTGATGCATGTACGCTGCTGCAACTGTGGGATTGGTCACATTTTGCCTTGCGCACACTTCCAAGCGTCAATATATGCTGAGTTCTCGCCTCGTCAGGAGGATAATGCCTTTTCGATTAGCATAGGCTTTTGCATGGCTGCTGAATTTTTCGGATACTAAGATAGGCTTTTTCAACCCAACATCTTCTGAGGCCTTGTCGAGATTAATCACCACATTAACGCCGACAGTGCGTTTCCAATTAAGTATTTGGACCACCCGCTTTTCAGTGGATTTAGTTATTAAAAGGTCGAACTTTCGCGTTAGCCCTGAATTCCCCTCCATTGTGAGCCCCTCTTCTATTTTGTAGCCCTTCTTATCGAAGTATTTCTGTGCAAGCGTACTGAAGACGGCGTTAGGGCGGCTCATTTTGCATGCATGCTCTGCTATGTGTTAAATACTTGTTTATATGAAAAGGTTTTCGCAAGGTCAACATATGTACCCCGTTGTAGTTTGCAGCGATTGCGGCAGGCTGCTTGTAGCACGCAGGGATGCTAAGAGTCGCACGTGCCCCTATTGTGGGGTCAGAGTAAACCTTGCCAAAGCCCAGCAGGTTAAGACTGCAAAGACTGCCAGAGAAGCCTCCAAGTTGGTGCAAGCCCTGAAGAAAAAAAGACGTGAAACACCGCCACCTTAAGGTTACAACTTAAATCACGCTGATCTCTAATCTATTCGGAGCACCGAACCTTGCTGCGACGCATCCTCTTTCCCTTTACAGCCATAGTTGAACTCGACAAGCTGAAACTTGCCATGATAATCAACGCCATAAATCCCAGCATCGGCGGGCTGCTAATACGTGGACCTAAAGGCTCTGGCAAAACCACCACTGTTCGAGCCTTAAGAGATGTGCTGCCGAAAATCCATGTTGTCGTAGACTGCCCTTTCAACTGCAGTCCTTATAACGCGTCTAATATGTGTGAAAAGTGCAGCACAACATATCACAAGGAAGATAAGCTTCGAGTGGAAGAAAAGGAGATGCGTGTAGTTGACCTTCCATTGGGAGCAACGGAAGACCGTGTGGTGGGAAGTCTAGACATCGAGAAAGCAATAAAACATGGCGTTGAAGCCTTGGAGCCCGGCATATTGGCCGAAGCTAACCAGAATATTCTTTACGTAGACGAAATAAACTTGCTGCCCGACCACATCGCCGACGACTTACTTGACGCTGCTGCAACAGGATGGAATGTTGTGGAAAGGGAGGGGATCTCAGTAAGCCACCCGTCACGCTTCATTTTCATTGGTTCCATGAATCCCGAAGAGGGAGAGCTCCGTCCTCAGCTTCTAGATCGTTTTCCGCTGTCTCGCACTGTTGAGAGAATAAAATCTGTTGAAGGCCGAATGGAGGTTGTAAAGAGAAACTTAGAATTCGAGGCAAACCCTGAAGCCTTTCTTGAAAAATACAAACCTATACAAGAAGAGCTTAAGGAGAGAATCGTGCTCGCGCGAAAGACGCTGCCCAATGTCGTCATGCCTGAGAATCTTCTCGAAGCCATTTGCAGAAGCTGTGCCAACCTGAAAGTCGACGGGTTAAGGCCCGACATTGTTATTAGCAAAGCGGCTGCAGCCCTGGCTGCTTTCGAAGAGCGAAAGGAGGTTTCCATGAACGATGTTCTCACCGCATCAGAACTCACTCTAAGCCACCGCACCAGAGAAGGAGGGTTCCTCGAGCCTGCAACGCCTGCGGAGATACAGGAAATACTACTCAAGGTAGCAAAGACCATTGGCTATAAGCCGAAAAACACTAAGAACCAAACGAAGCAGCAAAAGGAGTTGAAAGGAACCCAGGGAAAAAGAGAAGGTCGAGCAGTTGTCTTTGTCAAAGGTGACGTAAACAAGAAGGTTGAAGAATTTCTAGAAAAACATCAAAAGCTCTTGAACTTTCAAAGAAGACTATCAGAGCTCTTCGTAAAATCAGCGAGATGGCTTGGAAACGTGATCTTTGCTTTCGGACGGGGTCTACGAAAAAAAATCATAGACATGCCCTCCGTTAAAAGCGTGACGAAAGGAAAAGAGTCATTCATGAGAACCAATGGTAAAGACGAAGGAAAGCTGGTTTCAGCGAAAAAGGCAAAAGGAATACCCTCCATCGGCTACGCGTCTAAAACGCCGCGTCTAAGAGAAGGATTTTCCCTTTTTAGGGGTTTCAAAGGCTCCACAAAAGCCTCTGGAAACCTTCCAAAGCTCTCCTTTGAAGCGAGGAAGCGTCGCAGAGCCGTCAGCAGCTTCTCAGGAAAGAGAGCTGAAGCCGTAACAACTATCAGGCGAGGTAGAGCCAGTGGATGGAAGTTCCCCCGCGGAAAACCTAGAGACATCCACTTCCCTGCTACTATCCGAGCGGCTGCAAGAAAACGGAACTCCAGAAAAACCAGGTTTGGGCCCGCTCTCAGTGTGAGACTTCAAGACGTCCGCGAGAAGCTTAGGCGGTACAAAGCGTCCATGACCATAATTTTTGTATTAGATCTCAGCGGCTCCATGATGCTCAACATTGACGCTGTGAAAAAGGCCATATTAAGACTACATGGAGACGCCTATCGGTACAGAGACCGCGTCGGTGTTGTGGCACTGAAAGACACAGGCGCAATTGTTGCTCAACATCCTATCACCAACCTTCGCGTAGTAGCGAACAAGCTGTTAGGATTAAAAATCAGCGGGTACACGCCTCTCGCTGCTGGCATGCTCAAAGGTTGGGAATTATTGAAAAAATCGAAAAGACGCGACTCCTCAACGATACCAACTATGATCATCATTACAGATGGAAGCGCAAATGTGCCTTTAACGAGAAGCCTCGAAACTGGGGAAGTTCGATCGGTTGATGAGCCACGCATAATAGGCCGGGAATATGAGGATCTAGCTATTCATGATGTTATCTCTGTCTCAAAGATGATAAGAAAAGAGGGAATTCACACTGTTGTAATTAATACAAATCCGCACATGTATGGACGAGAAACTTTTGGCTTCGCGGTAACTGAACTTATAGCTGCAAACACCCGCGGCAGGCTTCACGTGGTGGGCAGATTAACAACGGAGCCAAAGCTGGTCGACAAAATTATAGAAAAAGTAGCGGAGGATCAGCGCTTAATCGCGCATGAAGCCTCCGTAAACAGGTTCGACTAAACTCCAAGTTTGGTTATTTTCTGATCGAACACTTTTCTCAGCAGCGACAAGGGCAGGTATCCGTTTGCTGTAATGGTGTCGTGGAAAAACCTGTCGTTGAACTTTGGTCCCATCTTCTGCTTAACTTCCTCTCGCAATTGCAATATCAAATGTTTGCCAAGCAAGTAGGAAAGCGGATAGCCCGGCGTAAGCGTGTAGCGGCGAACCTCTGCTAGAGCAGCCTCCTTGGATATGCCAGCTTCTTTCATCAACATGCTTATAGCTTCTTCAACGCTCATCTCGCCACGAGACAATTTGACATCTACAATGATTCGCACTGCCCGCCAGATTCCATCTTTCACTTGTATGAGCCTAGCTTCTAGGCCTTTTACGAATCCTCGATTTGTCATCATCTCTTCGCAATAATGCGCCCAACCTTCGGTGGTTTCTGTTCCTTCAGCCAACATATGAATTAGCGAGCTTCTGTTTGATATAGCGCCTTGAAGGAAATGTCCAGGATACGCTTCGTGAACGGCAGTGTTTCGGATGCTTGCGTAGTTTAGATGGCTTCCCAAGTTTGAGATATCTTGCGGACGAGTAACAATGTAGATGCCTATCATGGGTTTGTCGAATCTGGATGGCATCATCATTGCTGCAAAGGGAATAAGCGGTGCGATGAACGCTGGAGTCTCCTCCACTAACAGTTTATCTTCTTCGTAAACGGTTGCAATGCTATTTGCTTTGATGAACTGCTTCGCCTCGTCCATAGCTTTTTTAGTCGCAGTTAAGGCTTCTTCAAAAGTTTTCGGGGCGTTCTGTTCAATCATTTTCAGAATCTCCTCGATACTTTTGCCAGGAGCAATCTGCTGTGCGATGCGTGAGCTCTCCTCTTTCAACTCTTTGAGGTATCTGGCTCCGATTTGATAAATTTCCGTCGACGTCATTCCAAGATCGCGGAGCTGGATAATTTTCTCGAATTTCTCTGACCCTAAAGCCCAATTCTCCATTGTCTTTGACTTCAGATCTTGAAGCCACTGCATGTGTTCCTGAAATGGCTTCATCATGTTGTCGGTGGTTTTTTCGAGTCTTCCGAAAAGATCCTCGGAGATTTTGCCCTTAGACGCGCCAGCGATAAATTGAAACAATCCTGGAATTTGTTGTGCTGATTCTATTGCAATTTCAGTCCACAGCTTCACGGGATTTGAGTTCTCGAATCGTGACCGGAATTCTTCCAAGAATTTTGGGAGTTTTTCGAGTCTTGCGATTATAGCGTCGATTCTTTTTTCCAAAGGCGCGTAGTCTTTTGTTATCATTCCGAAGAAAATGCCACCGATCTGGTCGAAAGCGTTCGGGTCAAGTTCGTGCATGCGTTGTTCGTAGAATTCGAACCTAGATATCTCAACAGCCTTTTTCAGCACAAGCAAGTCGATCTGATTAGCCTCGTTCAAAGCTGCGTAGTCAATTTGTTCGTTCATGCGACTAAGATAGTCTTCAAGCAGCTCCAAGTTTTCAAGGATATGGTTGGTATCGCCTTTCGGAAGCAAGTAGTCGTAGGGATCGTGGAGACCTAGAAAGCTAGCCCAATGAGGATTCAATTCAAAGAATTTGCCGATCATTTCTTTTTTCATTTCTTCAAACTTTGCGTTTGCACTCAAAGCTCTCACCTTGCCGACAAATAAAAGCCGCCTTATAATTAAGCTTTAAATCGTTTTTGCCATAATATACCAACTATGTCCACAGGAAAAATCGTTGTTGTCATGGGCTCAAAGAGCGATTACACCTTTGCTGCTCGCATCGAACAATTCGTGCAACGAGAAGGTTTTGGTGTCACATGTAGCTACGTGGTTGCGTCCGCTCACAGAACTCCTAGGAAATTGCTTGATGAAATCGAGGAATTCGAGAAGAGCAGTGGAGAGACAATTCTTGTTACCGTTGCTGGCTTGTCAGATGCACTTTCGGGTGTTGTAGCAGGCTCGACGAAATATCCTGTTATTGCATGCCCCCCAGACTCGGAGAAGTTTGGATATGCCAAATTCTTTTCTTCTGCGGTGACGCCTAAAGGCGTTGCGGTGGCTTATATTCCCCAACCTGAAAACGCTGCGCTTTCAGCGGTAAAAATGCTCGCCCTCGTTGACGAGGGTCTGCAAAGGAAGGTTGTGAATTATATGAGAAGACTCAAGGAAGCGTCAAAAGCTCATATTTGAGGAAGAGGCAATGGATTCAGACGTGGTTCTCACCACCCAGCTCCCCTTTACCGTTTTTAAAAAGGGAAAAGTCAGAGACCTTTACAGCCTTGGTGAAAAACTTCTGATTGTCTCGACAGACCGCATCTCAGCTTTCGACATAGTGCTGCCCAATGGCATCCCACGCAAGGGGGAAGCTCTTAATCGGCTCTCCGTATATTGGTTCAATGAAACAAGCAGCATAATTGGGAATCACATCATAGATGTCGTTGACCCACGAATTGCCCTCGTAAAGAAGACGAATAACATCAAGGTTGAATTTGTCGTTCGAGGATACCTTTATGGTTCTGCGTGGGAAAAATATCGAAAAGGCAAGCCAATATGTGGAATAAGTTTGCCGAAAGGCCTAGAGAAAGCGGAGCAGTTGCCGAATTTCATTCTAACACCAACCACAAAAGCAGAAGCTGGCCACGATGTAGAAATGACACAGAAGGAAGTGGTCGACAAAGTTGGAAGGGATTTGTCAGAGAAAATTGAAGAAGTGTGCCTGAAGATTTATGGAAGAGCATTGAAGAAAGCAGAAGCCAAAGGCATAATATTGGCTGACACCAAACTGGAGTTCGGCGTCCTTGACAATGAACTCTTGCTTATAGATGAGCTGCTTACCCCTGACTCGTCAAGGTTTTGGCCCAAGGATCAATACAAGGTCGGCGAGGATCCACCAAGTTTCGACAAGCAATTTGTACGCGACTATTTAACGTCGATTGGATGGAATAGACAGCCCCCAGCACCAGAGCTGCCAGCGTCTGTGATTCGGGAAACTTCGCGAAAATATGTAGAAGCTTACGAATGGTTGACAGGTAGAAACTTCTAGAGGGCTTTTAGCTCGCTGATGAATTTCTCAATTTCCTCTTCAGTGTTGTAAAAATGAGGAGAGACTCGCAGACCTCTTGATCGTGCTGAAATTATGATTCCCTTATGTTTCAATTCCTCCGCTATTTCCTGTGCATTAGCAATTAGAAAGTGAACTATGGCTGATCGGCATTCCTCATCTTCTGGCGTAGTGAGTTTGAACCCCAAATTTTTCACAGAGTCTAAAAGCACCTCTGTCAAATCTAAAACGCGCCTCTGGATTTTTTTGATTCCGATTTTTTGGAGAAGTTGGAGAGCAGTAGCCGCCCCTACAAAACTGATGAAGCTTGGGGCTCCCACCTCAAAGCGGCTAGCTGTTTCGGAAAGCTGCAAACGCCAGATGTCCCAAAATTCGCTTGTATCGAAAACTTCGGGTTTCACGCTTGCCCAACCAATGAAAGGAGGCTCCAACTCTTCCAGAAGCTCTCGACGGACGTATAGATACCCTGAACCCGCGGGACCTAGAAGCCATTTGTAGCAGCTTGCAGTTAAAAAGTCTACATCGTTCTTTTTCACGTCCACCGGTATCACACCCAATGCTTGAATGCCATCAACGATCAGGTAGGCTCCATGCTCATGGGCTATTTCAGCCAAAGCTTTCAAGTCATGTTTGAAACCGTTCACATACTCGACGTGACTAACGGCTATTGCAACGGTCTCGTCAGTTACGACTTTTTCTATGTCTTCAACAAGAATCCTCCCACCAACATTTTTCACGTATTCAACGTTCACGCCTAGACTTTTCTTCAGCCAGGGGTACACTACCGAGGGATACTCTAGATCAGTCGTGACAACGTTGGACCCTCTTGAATAGTCAAGCGTGTTTGCAGCTATGTTTAATCCGGTAGACGTGTTTGGAACTAACGCGATTTCCTCTTTTGCGGCACCAATGAGTTCTGCAAAAAATTTCTGCCCAAGCCCATATTTCGTCTCGTCAACTTCAAAACAGCAAAGATCTTCGTTATATTTTTTCATAACATCTGCAACAGGTTGCGGAAGAGGCGAATAGCCGGAATGATTCAAGAACAGTTTGCTCTTAGTAACGGGGAAGTCTTCACGAATTCTCTCTATGTTCTCCATTCAGTCCACTGTCTGCTTCCGAAATGCACGGTAATCGGAGGTGACTATACTCTTGAAAGCTGTCCAGTGGAGCTGGTTAAATTCAAGTCACGATTTCTGAGAGCAGCCCCCTCTCTCGTGCATTGACTAGCTCCAGAGCGATTCGGTCACCCATGCTCATCCTACATATGTATTTTGCATTTGAATATTGTGCCCCAATGCCCATGTGTGTGTTAGTTCCCCCTCCATGCCTAGTCGCCACGTCCTGCACTTTTGGAACGTGGTCACTTAGAGTCGTGCCCTCAGGAACGTCATAGAGCCCGTGGCCTACTTTCTTGACCCATTTGAAATCAGGGTCGCCCTCCCGCAGTTCTTTGAAGGTTATCAATGTCTGGATACAATAGGCACCGATCATTCCAGGTGGGTCAATTTCCATCGTTTTTTCCAGAAACTTGTCTGCAATTGGGTGTATTTTTCGGATAAGAGACTCTCTGAGGCTGATGGGAATGTGTGCAGTTACTTCAAACGTCCTCGGGTACGGTGTTTTTTCCCAATTCACACTCAACTGCAACTGAGCACCCATTCTAATGACACCGTCATGGGTGGCTTCCCGTCTTTCGTCTATGGACATAAACTCATTCGCCAACCACATCCTAGCTCTCTCGCGACTTATTGCTTTGGCGTCCATCAAGTACTTCTCGAATTCCCCCCAATCCTGCTTCGCATAGAGGGGAGAATAGAAGAAGTTAAAATTCGCTGTGACTCCTGGAACATATTCTTCAGCCCTACCAACCGACAAGTCTTTCGAGTCGATTATCCCAGTTCTCAGGTAATCTTCAACTTTCTCTTCCAGATCTGAACTGTTGGCGGCAAAGATGAACCCTCTCTCCAATCGCCTTGACTTGTGCGGGACTTTTAATACTAACGGTCGGTCAACCGACGCGTTAAACCTGATTCCGGTCTGGTCGCCTCTGACATCGAATATATACTCTTCAGGATGAGGAATTTCAGCCTGCTCGAGATACCAGTAATAGTTTTTCTCCACTTCTTCTCTGTTTTCTATTTTCAACAAACTGCGAGTTCCAATTATAGGAACATCGAATCTATCTTCAATTTCTCTGCAAGCCTCACCACCTACATAAACAGCGAAAGCTCTGTTTGGAATCTGTATACATTCTAGCTCCCGCAACTCATCAGTGAACTTCAGGATGTCTTTGTAATTGTCCAGAATCAGTATGCAGTGGTTCCACGAGGTTGTCCTTTTGATATCCCTTGGATCATTTCTTACTATAACATCGTTTCTAACATGAGAAGGCAAATCCTTTATCGGCTTATCACGGCCGACAATTGGATTCTGCAGGTATATGTTAGCTCTTGCAGGCGTCGTGTATATGATACGCCTTAAGCGGAAATTTCGTGCACCAGCAGCTGCATCTAATGCAGAGTGGGAGCCTAGAATCAGAGGCATTGGCTGCTCATAGGACTTGGCGACTTCTTGCATCTCTTCTCGTTGAATCATGCTATTCACCTAATTTCAAGGCACCTGTTTCGTTACAGTCCTACGAATGTAGCCTCATAAACTTCACTTTGCTTATATGTCTTTTCTTAGAGGCACGTCGATTAGCTCAGGTGTGTCTGAAACGTCTTTATATACGACTCGCTTACAGCTAAGCGAAGGGATTGCATGGCAGAACCTGCAGAGGATAAGATTGCGGAAAAAACTACTGAAAAATTACCCATCTCAGAAGTCTACAACGTCTTAGACTATGTGACAATTTTCAAGAGCAGCAAATGGTGGGAAGCTGTCGCCACATTTGAAGCTTATGGCAAGCGTTCCATTGCCATGTACATGTGGCAATTCAAAGATGGAAGGTGGAAGAGAAAACACAAGTTTCAAATCAACTCAGTAGTTGAATGGAATAAAGTGAGGAATTCTGTCGAGAAGTTTTTGCCTCGACTACAAAAAGGGGAGTGAAACAGATCTTCGGCGAGGTGGCCATTCAGCCGCAGGTGGTTCTCTTATAAATCGATACACCACCACTTAATATTTTGCAATATATCGACATGTTATGTCGAAACTCTCTGTTTTAGGCTTTTCTGTCAATAAAAGCAAAGAACCTCGTTTTTTTTTAAAAGTTTGCTTATTTAAAGGTTATTTTCGATTTTAGCGTTAACTGAAGCACGGTGTAAGTGATTGATTTCCTGGAAATTTTCATTGGAGGAAATAAACGGCGAATTAGAGCTTGCCAAGAAAAAGAAACAAGCTTTGGAAAAGCTCTTCAACGAAGGCAAAGTTTCCCAACTCACCTACGACTCCTTTAGCAATGACATCTCCAAGGCCATCGCTGAAATCGAAGCAAAGCAGAAGACATTGGTAGAAAAAATGACGTCCAAGGTAGACGAGTTGGAACAACAGATGAAAACGCTCGAACACCTACTTGTAAACTCCGAAATTCGCCATGTCTCGGGAGAAATTGAGGAAGAAATATACACACATGAATGCAATGTGCTTTCTCTCGGATTAGAGACCACCAAGCAGGAACTAAATGAAATCAAAGAAGCAATCTCCAACATAGGCGAACAAGATCTAGATCTGCCATCTCCACAATCCGAAGAAGAAACAGCTTCCATGGAACCGGAGACTGAGAAGAGGCCTGAAATAGTAATGGACACTGAAACCACAACTTCCATAGAAACAACTGTTGAAGAGGAGCCGACATCTGAAGAGATAGAAGTGCCCGTGGAAACAGCTCCAGAACAAGAAGAAAGCATCGAGTCCCCTGTCGAGGAAGCGCAAACACTCTTTCAAAGCGAGGAACCACCGCTATCAACGGCCTCCGAAGAAATCGATGAAGCCGACCCTGTAGGCTCCCAAGAATTTAAAGATGAAGAGGAGACGACGTAGAAGCACGCGTTGACAACACCCATCGCTTTCCTTTTTTTTGTCTATTATCTCGCCCAACATCTTTTTAGATCGCACGCCAATTGAGTAGATGTGAGTCTATTGCGTGTAGGTATCACATTTCACGAAAAATATCGGCAATACGACTTTGGACCGGGGCACCCCTTTAGAGGGGACCGCTTCGAAAATGCTATGAGAATCTTTAAGGAACAAGGATTGCTAGGATTACATCACGTTCGCATTCTCAAACCTAGAATGGCACAGCTTGAAGATTTGCAGTCAGTTCACACTAAAAGCTACATTGACCAGATCTTCGACTTCGCAGAAAAGAGTAGACCATATGATCTCGACACACCGCTATCGCCAAGCATTCTCGAAGCAGCACTGTACATTATGGGCGGCGCGTTGAAAATTGGCGAATCACTTTCTGGAGGAGTGGTTGAACGTGGCGTTTCCCTAGGCGGAGGACTACATCATGCAGGCAGAAATTTTGGCGGAGGGTTCTGCATTTTCAACGACATTGCAATACTGACGAAGTATCTCCAGAAGGAACACGGTGTCAAACGTGTTTTGATCTTAGATTACGATGTTCACGCGGGAAATGGAACCAGCGACATTTTCTATTCTGATCCGTCAGTGTTGTTCATTTCCATCCATCAAGACCCCAAAACACTCTTCCCAGGAACCGGGTTTATCAATCAGGTTGGAAGCAGCGAAGGAGAAGGATTCAATGTTAATGTGCCTTTGCCACCGGGAACGGCGGATAAGACCTATTTCTTTGCTTTGAGACAAATATTTCCTCCTCTTGCAACAGAGTTTAAACCAGACATAATTTTGGCTAATGGAGGAAGCGACCCTCATTTCGCCGACGTTCTAGGCAGTCTGGCTCTAACCGTGAAGGGATTCTCCGATTTGTCCAGGCTCATCGTAGATCTAGCGACGAAAGTCTGCGACGGAAGAGTTGTTTTACTGGTGGGCAGTGGGTACAACCCCACAGTGCTGCCTGCCTGTTGGCACGCGTTAGCAGCAGGGGTTGCTGGTGTGGAGGAGCCATTAATTGCTGATCCCTCATCGCCACCAGTCGAGCCCCCATGGTGTCGTGACAGAGTTCAGTCAACATTGAAAGAGTTGAAACTGATCTTGAAGAAATATTGGAAATGCTTCAAGTAATACGCGCACAAGCGCGCCAATCTAGATCTCACCAAATTGGACTATTGAGTTCCAATTCTTCAATTGTGGTGTTAGTTAAGTCCTTTATCTTGTTAAATTGTGTGATTTCTCCATAGCCTACAAGTGATATTGCAGTGCCATCATTTCCCACGCGGGCTGTTCGCCCAATTCTATGAAAATAGACAAGTGCGTCCAATGGAATATCATAGTTTATTATGTGTGTTATTCCCTGGATGTCGAGGCCTCGCGCAGCGACATCGGTGGCAACGAGCAATTTCAGCCCTCCCTTTCTGAAGGAGTTAACAACAGAGTTTCTTTGGGATTGAGTGAACCCGGCATGCAACGGTCTTGCATCGTATCCTCGTCGCTGTAATCTGTCTGCTAAGATGCTTGTATATTTGCGGGTTCTACAGAATATGATGGCGCGTTCAATATGGTTTTCCTGTAAAATGTCGCATAGGATATTAAATTTATTCGCAGGATTCACGATCATGTAATGCTGGTCTATCTGCAAAGGCGCGATTTCGTCTTTGCTCACAAGGATCTTTTCGGGATTTTTCATATACCGGTTGCACACGCTCATTACTGTCTGGTCGATTGTCGCTGAAAAAAGGGCTGTTTGACGACTCTCTGGCGTGTTTGAAAGGATATATTCTATGTCGTCAATGAATCCCATGTCAAGCATTCGATCAGCCTCGTCGAGAACGACGATCTTCACTGCTGATAGACTTAAGGTTCTTCGTTTCAAGTGATCTATTATGCGGCCAGGCGTCCCAACAACAACGTGGACACCTCTTTTCAAAGCTGCTATTTGGGGCCGTATCGATTCGCCCCCATAAACCGGTAAGGTTTCGAATGAAGCGTACTTGCCTAAACGGCTTATGTGTTCTGCAACCTGAATGGCAAGTTCACGAGTCGGATCCAATATCAAGCCTTGGACTCTTCTGACATTCGGGTCTAGACGCTCAATAATGGGAATTCCAAAAGCAGCGGTCTTGCCTGTTCCGGTTTTCGCTTGTCCAATAACATCCTTGCCTTCCAGCATTGGAACTATGGCTTCAGCTTGAATTGGAAAAAGATTATCGAATCCAAGCTCTTCAATACCCTTCATAACTTCCAAGCTTAAAGGTAAATCTTTAAAGTATTGCATTTCATTTTCTCCTGTCACAAAAATTCATGTTATTCCAGAAGGATTCAAAAGCTTCTACAGTCTAAGCATAAACCCGTGTGACAACTCGACTAAACCTCAACTAAGATATAAAAAGGTTTGCATGTACGCGCGGCACAGGCTCAAGAATCGCACAATTCTAGTGTGGCAAAGTGTGTCCTGCTAATTCGCAGGCATGAGCAACAACTTGAAATTGGCGCCGATTTAACAGATGGCTGCATTCAAGCGCCGCCAAAACGTACAATTGAAGCGCTGCTTTGCATGTGTCTTCAAAGCTCTGATTGCCTTCTCCGAGGGCGACTGTCTGCAATGTCGCCCAGTTCTTCCCCATCTTCGCAGAAACAAGACTCCATAGTCGATTTTCAGTATCGTAGAGAATTCGATGGCGTACAGCGAGTATGGGGGCCATGTTGATGGCTAAGACAGACCGTTGAACCGCTGCGGCGTTTCTGCGTCTGAGTTGTAGATTGCCGATTAATCGATGAACTTCTTCAGCCCACCCAGTGATCTCCTTTGCAACCCATCTATCAGCTTGCTTGCTGAGCGGTTTCCATTGCCATCTTCGGGCATCTTGCATAAGAGCGTAGGCAATTTCTTGGGGATCATAGACTATCGCTGCATTGCGCCAAGCGGGGATGACACCACCAACTTTGCTAGGGTCTTTGAAGGCTTGGCGGTGTTGGCGAGCGGTCCTCCAAGATACGGAGACTAGGAACCCTTGATCGCGTTCAAGCCTGTAATGCGCTCCTCTACCGATGGCGTGGATGTCAATGTCCGATTCTCTGTAATAATCTCCACGGACCCAACTACCGAAAAGCACCACTGCTTTCGCTCCCTGCGCAACAAGTCGACGGGAGACCCTTCGGCTTATCTGTGAAACTCTTTCGTTCAACTAACTTCCTCCACACAAACTGACGGTCTGCATGTTTAATACTCTATACGCAAGCGCCCTTGATTGGTATGTGTGGGTTGTGGAACTTGCACCCTACACCACAGTGGAGACATCACCCGAGTTTTCCCGCAATTCCCCATTTTTCCATGTTGACATAATGGAGCCTTTCATGTGTGCAACATTAATATCTGAGATTTTAGATTACAATCTATTGAATAGACTATGTCTGTAAATAGATTAAGTCCAAAAAGGAGACCTTTGGCTTTTTCAAAATATGATATTGCCCTCTTTATTGATGAGAAAGGAAAAACCAGGTGGTCTCATCTCCTTAAGGAATTTGTCGAAAATGGATCGGAACGACATATCTCGAGGCAGAAACTTTCTGATTATCTGAAAGAACTTTGTGCCGAAGGGCTTGTTAATAAGACGATTGATAAAAAAGCTTTGATGTTGAGAATGGTATGGAGAGTCTATCCAGTTTATGTTGTGCCAAAAAGCAGAAAGAAACGGATTGAAGAAATTAGAAAGAGAAAAAAAATATATGAATTCGTTGATTCTGCGAGTCCACAAAAAATCAAGAAGCTACATGAAGCAGTTAGAGATTTAGAAGAAGCTTAGATTCTTTCTCATATCGCATTTAAGTTTACGGTGAAATGTGTGGGGTAGGATTTGACCACTCCACACAATAGAGATATCACCCGCAGCGCGCGCGCATTGTTTCGAGGGATGATGAGCAGTGTATGAGATACGTGAAGGGCGAGAAGAAGACCGGGATTCAGTAGTTGATCTGCTGACGAAGATCTTCAGACCCATAGAAACCTTCCAGGAAGAGTGGATTTATGGTTGGCGAGAATTTTGGAATCGCCCCGCCTCCAAAAACTGGGCTTTTGTAGCCACGCACATGGGGCGGGTAGTGGCGAATCTGTCTTTCTTCACAAGTAATGTCAACCGCATAAGGGCGAATCCCATGTGTTTTGCGGGTGTGTGGGCAGTGGGGACAGAACTGGAACATCGGCGACAGGGGCTTCTTAAAGGATTGCTCCAGAGGGCATTTTCGGTGATGAATGAACAAAGTATAATCCTTTCAATACTGGACCCTTCACCCTATCAGGGGGCGCAAATCGCCTATGAGAAGTGTGGATATGCAGTAGCAGAGCATCGGGTTAAACACAATTTTTCTCCTAATGCCCTGAGATTACTAGAGGGGAATTCAGACATTACCGTCAGAAAGCTCAAGAATGCAGAGGAATATCGAAAGGTGGCGGATCTAGAGTTGGGGATGAGCCGGTACGGATCAAGAGTTTTTATGCGTGCATGGCATGCATGGCCAGTCATATGCGAATATGCAATAAAGAATGGGCAAATTTCCCTCTTTGAACGCGGTTCAGAACCTGTTGGGTGTGCCAACTGCTCAATCATTCGATCTAATGATGATTTGACATTACATGTTTCCATGACGTACTATAAATCTTACGATGTTCTTCCATCAATTATTGCGTTGATTAGCGAACTATCTGGAAATGTTACACACGTGGAATGGATTTGTGAACCACAGATTCCTATCCAGGATTTCTTTCAGAATATTCACAGACTCGAGACACAAAGTATTGGTACGATGATGATGCGGGTCATAAACTTTGAGGACTACTGTAAATCGATCCAAGTGCCGGAGCAAACAGAGAATAAACTCATTCTGAAACTGACCGATTCACATTGTCCCTGGAATGAAGGGATCTACCAATTGGATGCGGGGAATGGCAACTTAGAAATCAGAAGAGAAAATGATACACAAAAAGCCGATTTTACGCTTACCGCGTTCCAACTCTCCAAAGTGATAGGTGGTCTTATACCTCCATCAATACTTCAGGAATTGGGGATAATCACTTGTTCGCCTGAAACCGCCAGAACGCTTGAGGCAATATTTCCTACAGATTCCTTTCTATCCTATCCTCGGTTTTAGATTCAGTGTAAGATTGCAGGGGTGGGATTCGCACCTCCCCTACTGCGGAGATATGCGCGCGCGCAAACAAAAACGCATAATTTACC
>JABAOC010027340.1_pt1 | contig 20968 bp, 21 predicted proteins | sample 7062161 | NCBI WGS metagenome assembly JABAOC01 (sample SAMN14538625, study PRJNA623070) | marine sediment metagenome | biome: marine biome [ENVO:00000428]; feature: marine pelagic biome [ENVO:01000023]; material: deep marine sediment [ENVO:00002113] | place: India: Gulf of Khambhat ... | reverse complement strand
GGAGGCATTTACGCTGAAGATCATAGGTTTCTGACATATAGAGAGGGCCATATGTCGTCGCTCCTTCGGCTCCAGGACTATCAATGTTAACCCCAGTGATGCAATTATACCGTAAGTCGTGCCAGAAGGTATCATTGTACCATGTTGAACCAGCATAGCGGCCAATTTCATGTCCTGTCCAAAAAGCAATTCGGATACTGCGGTTTAAGCGGTTTTTAGATTTATTAAAAATACGCGCAAGCTCGAGCATGAGGATAACGCCGGATACATTATCAGTTACACCAGGAGAGAACGGAGGAGTGTCCACATGGCCGTTGACGAGAATAAACTTCTCTGGATTCTTGGTGCCTCTGATTTCAGCGATTAAGAGAGGAAGTTTCTTCCACCCTGTCTCTACAATGGATTTAAGGTGGACACGTACCTCACATTGGTTGCAGAACTGCTTCAAGCGTTGACCGTCTGTATGAGACACTTCTACCATTGGAATTTGAGGGATCACACTGTAGTTGTCAGAAGTTGGGTTTCCGGAGACCGAAAAGTCAGATCGTTGGTGAATCACATCAGGGGCAGCTGTATCGATAGAGATGACTACAAGTCCCTTCACTCCCATTTTCCAGAACTGTTGTATCTCCCTGAAAAACACACGTTCGGACAGAACTATCTTGTCTTTGCCATCGACTTTGCTAAGCTCTTCGGGTGAGATGAAAATCAGTTCGCCTTGAATCCCTTCAGATGGTGTCGATGTAACCTGTCTATATGAGGTACATGGGATCGGGAACTCTTTTGGAGTAAGTACAGTTAGTTGAACCTCCTTGGGATTACTCAAATAGCCTTCATACCAGAGTAATTGATTGGAAACTCCGTATTCCTTGAGTTTCGCTTGGAGGAACAGGATTACCTGCGTCTCTTGGAGAGAACCGGAGGGCATTGGGGTAAACGTCATCAGATGCTCCCAATGGGCTTGGAGGTTGTCTATGGAGATTTCACGTTCGAGTTCTGCTAGTAGTTCCTTATCCGCTGCTGAAAGCCAAATCATATTATTCACACTCAGGCGGATAATCGGATGTACTTATCTTCTATGGTTTTTTANNNNCTTGGATATCCGCATCGGATTCTATCCGTTTTGACTTGAAGCCGTCGATGACTCCTAAGATCCCTCTGCCTTGCTCGGTTTCCGCAATAATCACTTGAACCGGATTGGCTGTAGCGCAAAAAATGCGACAAACCTCAGAAACTTGCTTTATTCGGTTCAGGCAGTTGAGTGGGAAGGCATCCTTCAAGTAGATGATAAATGTATGCCCGGCAGCGAGTTTCAATGCCATCTCCCCAGCTACTTTTTTCAACGCGTCATCATTCCCCTCTATGCGAACCAAACATGGACCTGAAGCCTCGCAAAACCCAAGACCAAATTTGATACTAATTGAAGATTCAATCAACGCTTCATACAGGTCTTCCGCCGTTTTAATAAAATGACTATGCCCCAGAATGACGTTACAGCCTTCCGGGATCTCAATCTCAACAATCTTTGTTTCCATTCTTATTTGCTCCTTGCCCGAAGGTTCCAGAAAGAAAGATACTTTGCGACCTTTTTAACCTTTGTTGGCAGGAAGTCCTTATCTGAAAGGGTGGAGATGAAAACCGATACATTAAAAGCGATCCGAACTCATAGCGTGTCAATTTTCATTTCTCCACAAATTCGCCATCACCACTGCCAGCTGTCCCGGGGATGAGAAGAGATTCAAAAGATGATTAGAGGCCATTATGGCTCAAATCTCGATGTTTGAAAGATTTATCGTCTGGAAAATCTAATTCTAGAATTGTAATGATATTTGTTTTTACCAAGAGAACTTCTATGCAGTGTTTTGATATGTTAAAGCAAAAATTAATCAATGCTTTCCAGAGTGCTTCTATTTTTGTCCCATTGAATAATTTACGATGTTTATGAGCAGACATTCGTTGAGATAAATAGGAAAGTGAAAATTCGATAGTGTTCCAAGATACATATCCCAGATTTAAGCTAATATAATGCTCTTTTGAACAGATGGGCGAAACATTAATATTTCGTAGAACTCTTATAAAACTAAAAAAAGAGGAGAACAACACATGAGAAAAGAAACGGTTTTACGAATATTGGCAGTACTTGCAATACTCCTAACACTGACAGGACCTCTTTCGTTGGTCCAGGGACCTCAAGAGAAGACAATCATATTCGGTCGAGAGGGTGGCTGGGCTCAGTGGGATCCAAGTGAGAATTATGACGTTACTAGTGTGGCTTTGCTTAACATATATGAGCCCCTGCTCTATGTCAGTCCACCAGGCAGTCCCGAATTCTTCACCCCTGCACTGGCAACAAGCTGGGAAGCGTCTGAAGATGCTATGACATGGGACTTCTATTTACGAGAAGGCGTGAAATTCCATGACGGTAATGCTTTCAACGCAGAAGCCGCTAAGTTTTCGATAGAACGAACGATCGATATGAATGCCGGTCCTGCCTATATATGGTGGGCTGTTGACACCGTCGAAGCCGTCGACACGTATCACGTTCGGATAAACCTCAGTGCTCCCTTCCCGATCGATCTAGTTGCCTCAGCAGGATACGCAGCACACATGATGAGTCCTAACCTTGATTACACGAATGAGTGGTACTCGGAAGGCAATGCGGTTGGAACCGGCCCATATAAACTGGAGAGCTGGGCAGGTATCGCAGGAGACACCGTTCTCGTTAAGAATCCAGACTGGTGGGGCAGCCCTGAACCATATTTCGATCGAGTTATCTTTCGACCTATCCCTGAAGCGACCACTCAAGAACTGCAACTGATAAGCGGAGATATCCATATAACCGAACACCTCCCCCTAGAGGATATCGAAACCCTAGAACAAAACCCAGATCTCGTGATACACAGAAATCCGACCTTCCAGAACTTGTTTGGGATGCTCAACAACAAGAAGTTTCCAACTAACATTACGGAAGTAAGGCAAGCTTTATCCTACGCGACCCCCTACGAGGATATCATCGACGCGTTATTAGGGTTCGCGATTCAATCACGAGGCGTGATCCCCCATGGTATGTGGGGCCACAGCAACGAAGTGTTCCAGTATTNNCAGACGATCTTCTGACTGCAGCAGGGTTCCCTTTAGTTAATGGGAAGCGGGAAGGCTTCCCGACGATTACTGCGACTACGAATCAGGGCGACGAATTGCAAGAAAAGACGATGAACTTAATGGCCTCTACGTTTGATGATTTGGGCATCACCCTAGATGCGACCCCCGAGCTGTGGGATACGCGTTGGGCCCTAGCCAGAGATCCAGAGACAGCACCCCATATGTTCGTGTATTACTGGTGGCCAAGCTATTTAGACCCGAATGACTACTTGTACGCGCAATTCCATAGTCCTGATCCAGAGTATGGAGTCGTGTTTGAGCTCTCGCACTATGAGAATCCCGACTTCGACACGTTGATAGAAGAGGCGGGCCCACTCTCTGCGACAGACAAGGATGCGGCCCTCGCTAAATACATAGAAGCCCAGAACATCCTAGTAGAAGATGCTGCTGCGATTTTCTTCTATGATATTGTAGAGGCGGTCGGCCATCGAGCAGAGATCAAGGGTTATGTGGACAACCCAACATACGCCGGAGATGCAGTCTTCTTCAAATATTTATACATCGAAGAGGTCGTGGCGGAATTTGGCAATCTAGAGCTAGTCATTGGACTCTTCACTATCATTAGTTTTATCACACTGGTGGAGTTACGCAAGAAACGCCAATAGATATTAGTTGTTGTAGGATCTGGTCATATCGGAACATAATGATGGTGGTGTGGCTAGAGCTGCAAAGGAAAACGAGTCGTTGGGGACTGAACGGAACTACCCAGGCACATTCTGAGTTCTGTAGCGTGGTAGGACCATGGCTCCAACTTCTATTGAAAGGTATTCTCTAGTTATTCCCAAGTAATGAAACAATATGAGACGACGATTCAAAACCTCTAGGTGCTCAGGCCAATTCTGCCTCCCTTCCTTCTTTTTTATCCACGAAAAGTCTGAACTAAAAACGATTATAATCTATCAAATATTTGAGTGCGGAGCCCAACGATAAAATTGAAAAGTATTTGTAACGATATTGTATGATCCTATATTCTTAAACAGGATGTCGAGGCACAATGAAATTTGAACATCAGCAGATGAGGAGACCAATCCTTTTTTTTCTGACCCTCCTAGGCTTGTTGTTCATTTTAGTCTCCTTAGACATTGCGAATATGGTTCCAGAGGGACACGAAAATACAGCAAAGGTGGTTCGTAACATTGTTGCGCTATTCGGCATCTGGATGATGGGATTAGGGTATTTGATTACACGAGTTGAGCATCGGTTAACATTCGAAGGTCCAAAACTCAAACGATGGACCTTCTCTTGGTTTGGTATCTTTTTAATTTTAACAGCCTCATCTTTGACTAAGTTAATTTATACAGATAATGGAATCACAAAGACATTGGTCCAGNNTCCAGATTGTCCTGACAGTTTTAGGACTATTCATTCTTGCCTTTGGAGCTGCAAGGGCGATGCCTATGGGCCTTCGGGCTTATGTTGCAAGACGCTTAGTGTTTATGGTCTTTGTTCTGTTAGGAGTCTCGGTCATAACGTTCATATTAGCGCGATTGATCCCGTCAGACCCAGCGGCGGCTTGGTTGGGAGGGCATCCCAAGGCAGAACAAATTGAGGCGATGCGAGAGGCTCTCGGCCTAAATGAGCCATTGCCCATACAATACTTGGTCTATATGAAAAACGTGTTCACGGGGGACTGGGGAAAGTCCATCCATACGCGTCAACCCGTTTTAGAAGACCTCAAAGTTTTCTTACCCCGTAGTATAGAAATTGTCACTTTAGGGATTGTTATTGCATTGATCGTAGGAATTCCGGTCGGTGCGTTATCTGCATCCCGAAAAGATAAGCCGCTTGATCATGTGAGCCGCCTCATCTCCATGTCTGGAGTGTCCTTACCTAGCTATTTTCTTGGGCTTTTGTTGCAATTGGTGTTCTTCGGGACACTTGCCTTGTTACCGATAGGAGGGCGGATGGATACGGCAGTGCAATATGGCAGCCCAATCATTCGGATAACGGGGTTTGATCTTTTGGATTCCTTGTTAACGAGAAACTGGGTTGCTTTTATAGACCTTCTACGGCATATGTTCCTCCCGTCCTTGGCGCTGGCCTATGGCTCCTTGGCTCAAATAACTCGGATGACACGATCAACGATGTTAGATGTTCTCGGTCAAGACTATATTCGGACGGCGAGAGCTAGTGGTTTGCCTGAAAGATCCGTTCTTTTTGGCGATGCCCTAAAGAACGCGATCATTCCAACTTTGACCGTTGTTGGCCTATCTTATGGCTTCTTGCTTGCAGGAACATTTATGGTTGAGCTTGTGTTCAACTATCCAGGGATGGGACTCTATGCAGTACGTGCGATCCAAGGTGTCGACTATCCAGCTATCATGGGGATCACTTTGGTTATCTCCACGTTTTATGTGATGATCAATCTAGGGATTGACCTGATTCAAGCTTTTTTGGATCCAAGGATTAAGCTACATTAAATTCTTCCAGTTGGAGTGGTAATCATTGAAGCATAAAAATGAACAAAGTTGGTATGCAAGGTGGAAAGCACGCCATGAATCCCAATTAAGAGAATATCGCTATACATTACATCTTCTTATATCAAATAAAGTCTCACTAGCAGGTCTGCTCATCGTGATTACACTAATTCTAATTGCAGTTACTGCGCCTTGGATCGTTCCTTTTCCAGAGGAGGCCTTAGGGAAACCTCACACGCCCGTTTCCCAATATAAACTGTTACCCCCAAATCGAACCAACCTATTTGGAACGGATGACTTGGGGCGTGACATCTTCAGTCGAGTTCTTTATGGAACACGAATCTCGTTGAGGATCGGTATTCTTGTTGTTACTATCGTCTTACTTATTGGAGTGCCTTTGGGGGCAGTAGCTGGGACACTTGGAGGAAGGATCGACGAACTAATCATGCGGGTGACCGATATGTTTCTTGGCTTTCCTTCCTTATTGCTAGCCATTGCGATTGCCGCAAGTCTTGGCGCCGGGCTGACCAATGCAATGATTGCGATTTCACTCACTTGGTGGCCTTGGTATACCCGGCTTGTCCGAGCCCAGGCGTTTTCCATCCGTGAACAACCGTTTGTGGAAGCCGCCCGATCCGTTGGTTTAAGTCGATCGACCATTACTTTTCGACATATCCTTCCTAATTGCTTGTCACCTGTTTTGATTATGGCTACGATGGACATTGGGTATGTGATCCTTACAGCAGCGGGACTGAGCTTCATTGGTCTTGGTGCCAAGCCTTGGGATCCAGAATGGGGTGTGATGGTAGCCACAGGCCGCAGAGTCATCCTACACCACTGGTGGTACCCGGTCTTTCCGGGGCTGGCGATTTTTATTGCTGTCTTAGGGTTTAATCTGTTTGGAGATGGGCTAAGAGATGTTCTAGATCCACGAATCAGGCGATGAGTAACATGATCCCAGATTCACTAATAGAAACCAAGGGCCTCCGGACCTATTTTAATACATATGCAGGGGTCGTGAAAGCCCTAGATGGGGTCAATATATCCATTAGTGGGGGAGAGACACTGGGATTAGTCGGTGAAACCGGTTGTGGAAAAAGTGTGACCGCTTTATCGATCTTAAGGCTGATACCAAGTCCTCCAGGCGAAATAGTTGCTGGAAAAGTTCTGTTTCACCAAGAAGACTTGCTTAAAATGAGTGAGAAAGAAATGCGACACATTCGGGGTAACCGGATCTCTATGATTTTTCAAGATCCCTATGCCTCGTTGAATCCCCTTTACCCAGTTGGGGAACAGGTGAGCCGAGTGATTCGTCTACACCAGCAACTAGAGCGGGATCAGGTACAGGACAAGGTACTCTCCATGTTTGAACTCGTCAGGCTGCCAGACCCGGAACGGACCCTCGCGAGTTTTCCACACGAACTATCGGGGGGAATGCAACAGCGTGTGATGATCGCAATGGCACTTTCGAGCATCCCCGACTTGTTAATTGCTGATGAACCCACCACGGCGCTTGATGTCACCATCCAAGCGCAGATTCTCCGTCTCATGCGGGAACTGAAACAAGAATTGAATACTTCCATTCTGCTGATCACCCATGACTTAGGCATCATTGCGCAGATGTGCGACCGTGTTGCCGTCATGTATGCGGGCACCGTGGTCGAAAATGCGCCCAATTTGCAGCTCTTCAAAAACCCAACACATCCCTATACTCAGGGGCTTTTGAAGGCGATTCCCATTGTTGGGAAGCACCGAAAACGCCTTGTCGTTATTCCGGGAACTGTACCGAACTTGATTCACCCCCCTATGGGATGCCGGTTCCATACCCGCTGTGCCCNNATGTGGCGTGTTTTCTTTACAGCAAAACAATTCAAAGAGAAGAGGAGGGTTAGAAGATATCCAACGCACTAGTAGAAGTCGAAAGATTGAAAACATACTTCCCAATCAAAGGAGGGGTTCTTGGGAGGGTTATCAACTGGGTTCGAGCGGTGGACGGTCTCGATTTCATAATCCGTGAAGGAGAGATGTTTGGACTGGTGGGAGAGTCGGGGTGTGGCAAAACAACAGTGGGACGAACGATTCTCCAGCTAATTAGACCTACAGATGGAAAAGTCTTCTTTGAAGGGGTGGAGTTGAGTGCTCTGAAAGATGATGAGCTAATAAATAAAAGAAGAGATATGCAAATGGTCTTCCAAAACCCTATACTTTCCCTTAATCCAAGAATGCTCGTCCGAGACATTGTAGGCGAACCGCTTAAAGCCCACTTGGGACTTAAAAGGGAAGAATTGGATCATCAGGTTGGAGAGTTATTAAAGAATGTTGGACTCAAGGAAGAGCATTTAAGACGATTTCCCCATGAATTCAGTGGAGGACAATGCCAACGGATTGGTATCGCCCGCGCCATCGCCCTAAATCCCAAGTTTTTGGTGCTCGATGAACCCACTTCGGCACTTGATGTTTCTGTTCAAGCCCAAATCCTTAATCTCCTTTTTAACCTCAAAGAAGAGTTAGGTATGACCTATCTATTTATTTCTCATGACCTCTCAGTTATCGAACATGTAAGCGATCGGATTGCAGTGATGTATCTAGGGAAAATAGTGGAACTTGGAACCACTGAACAGCTTTTTGAAGACCCTCTACATCCATATACTAAAGCCTTGCTGGCTGTAATTCCTATCCCAGATCCCACTGTTAAAAGAGAAGAAATTATCCTTAAAGGAACCGTGCCAAGTCCAGAAAACCCTCCTCCTGGATGTCGATTTCATACACGGTGTCCCATCGTTACGAACATTTGTAAGGAAGAGGAGCCCGAATTACGGGAAGTTGGTGGCGGACGGCTCGTCGCATGCCATCTAGTGAAGAGCTAGAAATCAGTTAATGTGTGAACACTAGGCGACTGTAACTAACTCCCATATTCATGAGAACTTCGATAAAATTCAGAGCAGTAATTCCTGGATCAATTAAGGTCGCTCCTAAAGAATCAAGTGTCTCAAGGAACCCACTCATTGCCCCACACCCAAAAACAATTGTATCTGCACCATTTTTCTCTATAGCACTCTTAATCTCCTTTTGCAAGATCGATCTAAGGGTTCCTGTCTGTTCAGCCATCACAGTCAAAGGAGACATGATTATTGGTCTGACAGATGCCAACTTTGTAGCTAATCCAAATTCGCGGCATTGTCGTTCGACATAAGCTCTAATCTGGTGGTGATTCCGACCGGGGGACAAAACCGAGAATCTATGACTCACAAAATGAGCAAGTGTAAGGGATGGCTCTCCCAAGCCAACAACCGGGATTTTCACTAAATTCCGAGCAGCTTTAACACCGGGATCATCAAAACAATACACGATTAGACCATCATACCCATTTTTTTCTGCAATGGCTGCTTCTTTAAGAATATAAGGAGCGGCTTCTGCGTCATCCACCTCAGACAGGATCTCTTTGGGTCCCTTTTGAAGATGTGCCACCTCAATCAAGATATCAGAAAGTTTATAACGATCGTATGTGCTCGCCACAAGTTCATCATAATCAGGAACACTAACTGGAATTATTACTTTCAAGTTCAAGCTTAATTCCTCACCCATAGATCTTGGTAGATAGAATTCTCAATATTGTAGGATAACCTACCACTGCACATCTATTTTTTTTATATCTTTCATGACTAGAAAGGTTTTCACCAGAATGAAGGGCTAGATGGAATATGTTCTAAGCTTTATGAACGATAGGTTTAAGCAACGGGTTATTTACCTAATGCTTCACAGATTTCGGCCAGTTCCGGATGAATGTATTTTCCTTCATACTCGATTTGAACTCCATCTAACCAGACAGAAGCGTTCAAGCAGATCCCATCTGTATGGGCCTTAGCGGGGTTCCCCTGACCACTCCATCCACCCCATTCGGGAGGTTGAAAACCAATTCCAAATTCCACGCAGCCAAACACCCGTTCGTCTTCCAGGATATTGCCCGTGAGCTGGGCGCCCGGATTCGCCCCATAACAACCATGGCTAAGCTTGTACATGTTGGGATCGTCCCAACTAGCCATCCATTTCTCAAAGATCTTCGCATCACGACCTCCTTTGATCTCGGTGATACGACCCTCTTCGATGGTGAGTTCAATAGGAGAAGAAAGAAGCCCTAATTCCACGGGTGGCCAGAGACTACCATCAAAGACAATAGTACCATGGGTTTCCTCCTCTACGGGGACCCATGAAATTTGGCCTCCTAAAAAGTACGCCCCAGGAGTCTCGGCTTTACCGGAATCGTGTTCTGCCAAACGATTGACAGGATCTAGTTTTTGATAGAGATCCATGCCTGCAGGGGTTGTGATTCGCATTTCATGGGCTTTTTGAGTCAATTTGGCCAATTTATCCCCCAGTTGGATCGCCAGAGGGAAATCCACATTAGCTATGGTCCGGACGGCCATTCCCACATCCATTCCAGGAAGACACAGATAGCGGACTCCGGCAGCCATAAACTGTTTCCAACTTTCAGAGTAGAGGAGATATTTTTTTGCGAACTCCAAGACTACATCAGTATTTGCCATAGCGGCTGTTGCCGATCGAGGAATCTTTGCTTTTTCCCCAACATCAGGTGGAGCGGCATACCAAACAACCGTAGCATCAGCTCCAAGGGCATGAGCCGCACGAGCAGTGGCTTCCACCACTCGACGATCTGCCTCGCTATCCGCTACGATGACGCAATCCTCACCAGGTTTAAGACACAACAAATCACGTGTAATAGTATCAGCAGCCTTTGCCAATTCTAAATCCTGAAACTCCATAATTAGTCCTCCTAATCAGAAGCTACATCCTTATTTCTACTACGATAACAATTATCACTTCAAATTGAAGACTTTCAAGCCAATCCTGCCAAAATACGGCATTTAAATCTATACCTAAGCCAACCATAAAAGTTTTGGGGCAAATAGGATGTATTATGAATTATCGTTAAAATCCATTTTCAACTCTTTTGGTGTCAAGAGGGCAGCTAGAAGTGGCAGAACCAAAGGTGTAGTAAATAGAAGAGATGTGAAGACTGACTTAAATCCCCAGCAGGCGTCCCTGTGTTCCTCGACTCTAACTCATGATTCAAGATCTTAAAGACGTTCATTACCTTTGACATCCAATGATTTCTCTTGAACCGAATCGGACTCAACCTGAATGTTGAAACCCCCGACTAGAGCTCCTAAGAAGGCTGTACTCCCAAAAAACAGCCCGATCATTGTATAGCCACTGTGTGCCCAAATCAATCCACTCAGGGCGGCACCCAATGCTATTGCACCTGCATTCATAGCCTGATTTAAGGATAAGATGGTTCCCTTTGCGTCAGACGCCAGTTGGGTGAGTAAAGCGGGAACTACAGTCATCGAAAAATCAAAAACAATCCCTAAGAGTAACACAAAAAGGATTGTTGCCAGAAGACTGAACGCAAGCTGGGGTAGCAGCGCCATGCAGCCCGCTGAAATCACTAACCCAGTCACAGCACACCGCTTTGGTCCGAACTTATCCCCGATCCCTGCGGCAAGAAGAGTTCCAAGAAACGTGCCTCCTCCCATGATAGAAAAAATCAAGCTAATAGACGTTTCCCCCAGTTGAAACTGGGTCTCCATCCAGATTGGAAAAAAGGTAAAGAGTCCTTCAATGGATCCAACGGCAAGTAACATCAAAATTAGTCCGGAAAGCGAGCTTCGATCCATTAAGACACGTTTAAATAGATTTAGACGCGCTCTAGCCTGGAACTTCTGTCTCTGCAACCGATCCTCGGAGGAACCCAGCAGTTTAAGAATTAATCCAGTGCTTAGCGCAAGAACCGCTAACACAACGAATGGTAGTCGCCAATTCAAGTGTTCGATCGAATAACCTACTAAGGGCACACCCAACATGAAAGCAATGGGCCATGACAGCCGTACNNAACACAACGAATGGCAGTCGCCAATTCAAGTGTTCGATCGAATAACCTACTAAGGGCACACCCAACATGAAAGCAATGGGCCAAGACAGCCGTACAAGACCCATTGCACGTGTTCTCTTCTCAAAAGAGTATCTATCGCCCAATTCTGCTAATAATGCTGGAAAGAAGATAGCACTGGCTAGTCCAGCAAGCGCTCGCGCCACTAAGCTGTGAATCCAGTTCTGGGCTCCAGCCATAAGTCCTGAACTTATTGCAAAAATAATTAAACCAAGGATCAGGAAGCCTCTTCGTCCATATTGGTCTGACAAGCTTCCAAAGATTGGACTAAATAGAATGCTAATCGAATAAATTGAGATGAGAAAACCCATGAGCCAAACATCCATGCGAAAAGATTCACTAAACGTACTGAAGAAAAGTATTATGACCAGATAATCGAGATCAAAGACCATTCGGGCCATTAAAAGAAACCCTAAATGGGACGAAGAAGATCCCATGCGTGTCATCTGTCATCGCCACATCTGCGCATCTCACTATTGGATTTATAGATATACCTATAATCTGCAACTCATAAGATGTTTTGGAGTCTAGTCACTAATCCAAAGATACTTCCATGATTAAGGACAGATCCCTAGAAATTATCTTGAGGATAAGAAAATGGATGTTCTTGAAGCAATCAAAAGGCGTAGAAGCATTCGAAAATATAAGTACAAAGAGATCGATCATGATACCATCGTCAAACTTCTTGAGGCCGCACAATGGGCCCCTTCAGGAGGAAACAGGCAACCTTGGCGATTTATTATAGTCACGGATAGAAAGAAGATTAAAATGCTAAAAATGTCCTCACCAGGCTTCTATGGAGAAGAAGCTGTCCTTGTCTTCGTGATCTGTCTGGATAAAGAAAGCATCTTGAAATACGATTATGATGTCGCTTTGGATCTAGGAATGGCAGCCCAAAACATTATGCTTGCCGCGTATTCATTAGGACTTGGATCCTGCGCAATCGCCTCCTTCATCTCGCGAGCTGTCAACCACCTTCTAAACGTTCACGACACACTTGAGGTGAAACTCCTGATTTCAATAGGTTATCCGGCGCACACTCCGAAGATACCTCCTAGAAGGTCTCTTAGCGAGCTTGTTTACGTTGATGGGTGTTCAACTCGGTGGGGTGAACCTGAATGAACGTCGCTGATGAAATTTCAGGGAATGAATATTTGTTTGAGATTGCCACGTTTCTGGTTATGTGTGCCAAAGAGAGCCTTGACCCTTACAGCGAGTATGCCTCCTTGAGAATGCTTGATGCCATCAATAAATTAGCAGATTTTCCACAGTTCGTCCCAGAACTGGAAGAAGATCCGTTTTTACAACAAATAAAACCAGAGATTGAGAAGGCAGGCGATCTGGTGATGAATGACCCGAAGGCCTTCCGAAATATCGTCAACAAGCTAGTGGATCAATTCGTAGATGAAATGAATAAACGAGGTCAAGAAGGGTAAAGCGGGCTTAGGGATTTAGAAGAAGGCACGTAATTGTTTTTATAAAGTTTAAAACAGGTCGATCACTTCGTCAGCACAATGAAATTGAGCGTGAAAAAAAACAATATGGATGCGCAAGATACAACTGAGCACTTGTAATAGAGGACTGACTCTTGCCAGATGTGGATTTCGTCATAAAAAATGGAAAGATAGCAACCCCTCATGGAATTTTCGAAGCTGGCGTCGCAATTGACAACGGAAAGATCCTGTTGATTGCTAAAAATGCCCATTTACCACACGCAACCCATGTTCTAGATGCTCGAGGGAAAATCCTACTGCCAGGTGTCATTGACGGGCATGTACATTGTGAAGACCCAGGTTTTCCCCGACGCGAGGATTTTGAAACCGCTACACGTGCTGCCGCGGGCGGTGGTGTCACGACAGTAATTGATCATCCTTTAACTATTCCTGTACCCGCGACGGTAAAGCTCTTGACTCAAAAACGAACCTTACTCGAACCAAAAGCACTAGTCGATTTCGGGCTTCACGGAGCTTTGTTACCTTCCAATATCAGAGACTTGGAGTGTATTTGGAATTGGGGAGTTCCAGCAGTAAAAGCCTTCTTCTGTTCATCAGAACCCAGTTACCCGGCAATGGATGAAGGGGGACTGTTCGTTGCGCTAGAAAAATTGGCCCAGTTAAACGGATTATGTTTAGTTCATGCTGAAAACGATTCCATGCTCAAATTTAATCTAGAACGACTGCAACAAGCTGGGCGAAAAGACTGGCAAGCCCATGCAGAATCTAGACCCCCTCTAGTGGAATTACTTGCCATCAAAACGTTTCTTTCCCTACTGGAACATACTGGAGCCACAGGATTACTAGTTCACACCAGTATTCCTGAAGGCATCGAAGAGGCTACTCGAGCTAAATCAAAGGGAGTTCGTGTCTTCATAGAGTCGTGCCCCCACTATTTCTATATGACTACCGAAGATCTAACCAAAAAGGGTCCTTGGGTCAAGCTTGCCCCTCCCCTGCGAGACAAAGAACGCGTAGTTAAACTTTGGGAACAACTTGCTAAGGGATGGATTGATGTTCTCGCTTCCGATCACGCACCGTATGAGCCCCACGAGAAAGCAAGGTCTTTTGATGAAGGTGATATCTGGGCAGCACCTAGTGGAATCCCTGGAACTGAAACCATGTTGCCACTGCTGTTAATGGGTGTAAATCGTGGGTATCTTTCCCTCAAAAGGTTAATTGAAGTCCTTTCCACAAACCCCGCCAAATTATACAGATTTTATCCCCAAAAAGGAATTATCCAGCCAGGAGCTGACGCGGACCTCGTTCTTATTGATATGAAGCGTGAATGGACCATAACAAGCGAGATATTGCACTCTAAGGCGGGTTGGACACCCTACGAAGGATGGCGCGTCCGTGGTGTACCCTATCTCACAATGGTAAGGGGAGAAGTTCTCATGGAAGAATTCGAAGTGGTTGGCCGACCAGGATATGGGAAATTTTTGCCGAGACGCGCTCCACCTCCCACCTCATTAAAATTATCTCTTTAGAATCAAGAGACCATCCCTTAAAAAGGGCTTCACGAGCAGCTCATTTAATCTTGTCTAGTTGGGGATACATGTACAACCCTGTGTGGCTGTGTCGTAACCCGAGCTCCACTAGAAGCTCTAACATCTTCATCGTAGTTGAAGCAGGTTCGATCAAAGGCACGGGAAGTTTCGTCTGAATCTCGGTGGCAAAACTGGCCATGCCTGTACAGCCTAGTACCACAATTTCCGCTCCCCATTCCTCAATAGTCCATTTTGCCGCCCTCGCAATTTCCTCGATAGATTTCTCCCGATCTTTCTCTAAACCCAAAACGGGGATCTCAACCCCGACAGCAGCTGCTAACCGAGACCGGAGGCCAAGCTTCTGGGCTTGAAGCTCGATCATTGGCCCAGAATTTTTGAGAACTGACACCACACTGAATTTGGGAGCAAGGAGGTTTGCAACCAACATCGATGTTTCAGCGGGTCCAAGGACCGGAATATTCACCAGTTCTCTTACTGCATCCACTCCTGGATCCTGAAAACAATCAATCATGATCCCATCACACGTGTCCTTGTGTTTTCTTGCAATGCGAAGCACTTCGGGGATAGCCATCGCCTCGTCATAGTACGTCTCAATGGAGTTGGGGCCTTTTTCTATATGAACGATCTCTACTTGCGTGTCGGTCTTCACAACCTGTTGGTAGAAAGTTTTGCTCTTTCCTGTCTCCCGGCGCAATATAGGAGCAATCACAAGAAGTTTCATAGTTTTACACCTCATACTTGTATTCCAACTAATCCATTTATAACAATCGCATCCTTATAATCCTTTCAGCAGCATAATCAAATAGGCGTTTCCTTCGGTTATGGTGTTGGAATTATTAGGCTCGCGTGGATTTTTCTCGTATTTGAAACATTATGCACGCAATATACAGCATATTATGAGTTATCATTACTATATGCTGGATTCAGTTAAATATAGAAGTTCTAACATTCAAAGTTAGAGCGAAGTAAGATGTTAAAGAAATCTTTTTTTTATATTGAGTCTCTAAGTAGTTAGCAGCATGAAGTAGTAAATGGGCTTGGAGGAGGTTTCAAATGCAAGAATTAGGCATTCAAGAATTAGAGGATATCCTTAAGGGGTGTACAATCCTTGGAACGGGAGGTGGGGGAAGTTTTAAGCGAGGATTTGAGACAGTAAGCAAGGATTTCGACAATGGGAAAACTTTTCGGCTCATTCAGTTAGACGAGGTTCCAAACGAGGCCCTGGTGGCTTGTCCCTACTATTGTGGGGCCATTCAACCCATTGAAGCCGAAACCGAAGCAGGATATTCACGCCGCATCGAGAACTCTAGCCCATTGGTGGCATTCCGTGCCCTCGAACGCTATATGGGCAAGAAGTTCTTTGCGGCGCTTTCCACGGAATTGGGAGGCGGCAATACCGCTACGGCTCTGTCTGTCGCCGCCAATCAGGATATCCCAATCGTGGATGCTGACCCGGCCGGGCGTTCTGTACCCGAATTAGTACACACAACGTTTTTTGTGGAGGGGGTCCCTATTACCCCGATGGCAGTCGCGACGGATTATGGTGATGTAGTCATCATCCCTCAAGTGGCAGATGATTTTCGTGCTGAAGCGCTTGCCCGGACAATAGCTGTGGCAAGTGGAGGGCATGCGGGCGTCGTCGATCACCCCATCACAGGTACGCGGTTAAAAACGGCCGTGATTCCAGGCGCGATCTCTTTTGCTGAGACCCTCGGCGAAGCACTTCGGGAAGCTCGCGCCAGCAGGGCAAATGTAGTCGAAGCTATTGCCAAGGCGGGGAAGGGTTATGTTCTCTTTGAGGGAACCATCAAAGATGATTGTGTTTTTGAAATAAAAGAAGGGTTTACTTACGGTGATATTATTATCACTGGTAAGGGAGCATTTGAAGGACAAACTGGCAATATATGGTTTAAGAACGAGAATATCATGGCGTGGATCAACGGGAAGGTCGCTATTACCGCACCGGATCTGATCTGTGTGCTGGAATCCAAGACAGGAGAGCCGATCACGAATCCTAATTGCAAATATGGGATGGACGTCTCCATGGTAGGATTCCCAGCCCCAGAGCAGTGGAGAACTGCAAAAGGCTTGGAAGTGCTGGGTCCCAGACATTTTGGCTTTGATGTGGATTACACCCCCATCGAGAACCGTATGACATAAGGGAAGAAGTATATTCAAGATCCTTTTTGTGATTCTCCCTATTGTACCGGGAGATGTAAAAGAAGCGACCCAGCTCCTTATATGAGGTGTTAAACCCACTATAACTGTCGGGATTGGCTCTATCGAATGGTATCGGAGTTTTTGAACCTACAAAGAGATGAACTGAAATGTCCCTTGAGATAAACAGCAAGCTTAAGTATTTTTTAGGTGTAGCAGGTGGTTTTACTATAGGTTACAGCACATTAATTCTTCTGATGCCGCTATATTTAGCCCAGTTAGGTGCATCCCAGACGGAAATTGGTTTTCTCCAGGCTGCATATATGATCCCTTCCTTCTTTGTGCCAGTCCTCGCTGGCAAATTATCCGACAAATACGGTAGGTCCCCAGTTATTCTGGTAGCCCTGACTGGATTCACCCTCTTCATGCCGCTTTTCCCAATGGTCCAAGTTATTTTTCAAGTGATCTTGATTCGAATCATACAGGGGATTTTTGCTGCGATATGGTGGGTGAGCATTGACGCGCAAGTAGCGGATCTTGCAACGTCGAGCCAGCGAGGCAGAGTAATGGGCCTCTATAATGCCTCATGGGGAACAGGGTTTTTGATTGGGCCATTTCTAGCAGGATATGTTTTAGAAAACTATGGCTTCAAATTGACTTATTACTTTGCAGCGATTGTGATGGCCGGCCTCATTCCCTTAATTCTAGTAGGAGCACAGATGACGATTCCTCACCGAAGTAGTGAACCATTCCATATCGTAGAAACTTTATACGAGCCGAGTCCCAATATACCAAGCCTGATACCGTCTTGGGTAACTGCGGGAGTTTGCGGAGGAATTTTAGGCGTTGTTTTTGGCCTTTATCCCGTGTATGCCGAAACACTTCAGGTGTCTGTTTTTCAAATTGGAACCCTTTTGCTTGTATATGGAGTGTCCCGTATTATCACGTTCTTAGGAACAAGTATCTTCATGGATCGATTGGGTGATTGGACAGTTATGTTAGGAGGATTATCACTCCTTATGCCGATTCTACTACTCGGTCTTTTTACAAGGATTATACTGCATGTTGTAGCACTAGTAATTATAGGGGTAGGAATTGGCTTGGCATATACTTCAGCCTTGACTATGGCCTCACGACAGCCTCCAAACGTGAGGGGGATAGCACTAGGTAAATTCGAAATAGCTTTTTCCTTGGGGCTCGCCGGGATGGCCCAGGTAGGTGGAATAACCGCTGATTATTTTGGTCTACATACTCCCTACTTGCTAGGAGGCGTTGTTGCCGCAGCCGCGCTCTTGAGTTTGCTTGTTATCTATGAGATCATGCCAAAAAAGACACCAAAAGCGTTATAGACATCCTAGCCCTTCTCTGAACCAATAGATAGTAAGGTGTAGATTATAGTGCAAAGAACTAAACTGTAAATCATTTTCTCGTTTTTAGTTGTTCATGAAATGTCCTTACTGTAACTTTTAATCAAGACTATTAAGATTCTTTTAAAGAATATCCTTTAAGAAGAGACGATTTCCGTTCATTAACTAAAATTTGGGTTATCATTGTAAATGAGCTTGTTAAACTCCATCATAAGAAAATATGNNGAAGTTCCTAAGACAAATCTTTAGTCATAGATCTAATCCTTTCTTTAATTTGTATCTCAGGAATTAGAATGGACTCTTAGCCCGTATAGATTCGTATATATCAATGTGGCTAAATAATGATCCAAAACAACTAATAATATTGTCCAACAGTTTCAGTACAATTCAAATATTAATCCAATTATGTAATAAGTAATGGAAAACAGTTGAGAGATTAAGAGTTCTAAATATCCCAGAGAGATGTAAGAGGTTGGATGCACAAATTATCGAGCAATGGGTTAAGATTGCGGTATTAGGTGACGGAGGGGTGGGAAAAACCGCCCTCTGCCAACGTCTTACTGAGGATAAGTTCGAAGAGCAGAGTCTTGAAATGACGATTGGCGCCAACGTCTATAAATACGAATTAGAGAATCAATTGATCAAAGGGTTCTTCATCTTTGATCTTGGAGGGCAGGACGCGAAAACATCTCCTGAAACGACTTCGGATGTGTTTGTTCGTGGATCCTCAGCACTTCTATTGCTCTATGATATTACATCGATCTTTTCTTTCATGTCCCTCACCGAATTTTGGCTCCCATTCATAAATAAGCATGTGCCGAAAATTCCCATAATATTGATAGGGAATAAGCATGATATTAGTGAATATGAAGAAGTCACAATAAATCTCGTCAAGGCGTTCATCTCAGAGAACCGTGGAAAATTCAATATAGGACCCCACCTTCGGGTATCTGCAAAAACTGGTGAAAATATTCCTAAGCTTATATTAAAAATCATTGAGATTATTGTTCTATATCAACGTTTTAGAATTTCGGATTAGTTAGACCGAAATAAAGTCGTATCAGGGTTATATTAAGCCGCTATCCTATTTATGAAGAAACAGTTAGACTAAAAGAACCCGACAGAGAGGTCGTGTAATGATACGGTATTAAATAATATCAAGAAGACAATCTTGGTGGCAGCAATTGGAAAGGATAACTGCACCACAACCTTGGTGGAAAATGACTGAAAAAATCACCACGTTAGTGGGTATGCAATGCGGCGCCTGCAATCGGAAGTTTTTCCCGCCAAGAAGAACATGTACAACTTGTGGTTCCAGAAAAGCTCTGCAATCGGTCGATTTACCAACATCGGGAAAGCTAGTAACTTGGACTGTGACGAGNNTGGACTGTGACTAGGGTGCTTCCAGAGGAACATGAAGAAAGAGAAGTGGTGCTGGGACTCGCTGATTTCGGAGGAGCGTTGATTCTTGCTAAAATACGCAATATAAAGGCGGAAGAACTGGAAAAGGATCTGTTATTATCCGTAGAATTGGACTTCTCAAAGACTGATCCCATATATCCACGATATTTGTTTTATTTTGTCCCAACTGAAAAGGGTGCGAGAACAGAAAAATAAAACACAAATTTCATGAATCAAAGGGATTTTATCTCTTTGAAGAGAAATTGTGTAATTTTGCTTTTTTTTCTAATAATTCTCTGCAATAACAAAGTTTTTGTTGAAATCAAACGTTAAAAATTGCGGTGATTTTCGTTGACTGGGCAAAATACTGGGAGTACAATATTAAAAGCGACGGCAGATTTTATGAAGAATTGTGACTTACCAGAGGATGAAGCCGTAGTGTATCTGACGATCCTAGGAATAGGTCAAACGTCCTCTGGTGAAATTTCCCTATATACTGGATTCTCATTGAAAAAAACCGAAAACCTTCTTGATATGTTAGAAACGAAAGGCTTGGTAGTTCGTGTTGGTGATAGAATCGACACTTATTTTGCACGACCCCCATATGGAGGACTTGCCCAGAGCCTTGATGAGTTCGCGCAAACATTGAGAACCTTCGAAAAAGATGTTTCCAGCACGTCTAAACAGAGTAAAGCTGCTATTACAAAAGCTGATAAATCAACTAAAAAAGCGATCATAGAGCGCATCACAGAGTTTCAGCTTGCCACAAAAGATATGTGGGAACAGTTTGAAACAGAAACCACCGACCAGCTAGAGACAGGCATACAAGGAGTCTTGGAGAGAAAAGAGTCCGCGAATGAGGCTGTAGAACAGCATTTCACTACATTCGGAGATGATAGTGTAGGTATTGTTCAAAGTTTGAAATCCACTTTGTCAGCGGATGCTGAAAACCTTGTCACCCAACTTCAAGGGGTACTGGAGAAGACAACAGCAAATTCAGAGGGTAACCTAACTGGTTTAAGTGAAACCACTACAGAAAATTTGAACTCCCAAGCTAAATCTTTTGAAACGAGGATTTCAGCATATGGTCAGAGTGTTGATACAACCTTCAAGAAAATGAAGGAAACTGGCAACCAACATGGAAGCAACTTTACAGCAGCTCTCGAAGAGATGAACAGCAATGAAATATTACACCACCAAGAAGTGATGGAGACCATAAAAAAGGACATGGGTGTGCTTTCTGAAGAGGAATGGGCAAACACCATAAAAGCCTTGGAAACAGCCCAGAAGGGCATTCTTAGCCCTCTTGACGAGACAAAAGAATCTATTCGGAATTTATTGGATATTTTTTTGAAGAATAAGGAATCCATGAAAGAAGAACACCTAGAACGCATGAGACAACAGATTGAAGACCTAATGATATCCCTAAAGCAGGAACTTGAAACCACTCAAATCGAAGCAAACAACACAATTACTACGGTACAAGGTGACT
>JABAOC010010925.1_pt2 | contig 20994 bp, 19 predicted proteins | sample 7062161 | NCBI WGS metagenome assembly JABAOC01 (sample SAMN14538625, study PRJNA623070) | marine sediment metagenome | biome: marine biome [ENVO:00000428]; feature: marine pelagic biome [ENVO:01000023]; material: deep marine sediment [ENVO:00002113] | place: India: Gulf of Khambhat ... | reverse complement strand
GAGCCTGAGATACCTGGCCAGATTGAACTGGCCAGGATTGGTCGGCCCCTCGAACCGGTGTAGCCAGCAATAGGCCCGAATAGAGTCGCCGATTTTCAGATTGGGGGTCGGCTCGTCCACCTGTACGCGAATCGTGCCTGTGACCTGCTCCCAGCCGGCAGCCGTTTTGAGCTGGTCCAATCTCAGGTAGAAGGCGCTGGACGGGTCCGCGTAGACGAACGGGGCAAAACACCAGTCCTGCCGTGCCTGGTATGGCCGGGTGAGGATGCGGCCACGGACCGTGGCGAGGACACGGTCCCGGCCGACCAGGTGGCGGATGTCATGTGGGACAGCCCTCTCGAACGCCAGCAGACGGATGGCGCCCAGGCAGGCGAAGCACAGAAGCAGACCACAGGCAAGCGTTTCAGGCCGAGGATTTTGTCGGCTCCGTGCGAAGTACACTGACACGGCCGCCGCTATGCACAACAGGAGAATGAGCCAGAGCCATACCCCGGTCGAAGAGGCCGGGTCGGTCGAATTCTCCGAGAGCCTGCTCTGCGCCAGGATGCCGGCCATGAGCCCGACGGCCGGAAAGAACAGCGGCGCCTTGCTCACCAGGCGGCTCGGCAGCGTTCGCCCGGCAAGCTGATGGTCGATCAAGGCCAGTTTTTGCTGAATCTCGTTCATCCTGCGGGGACATTCTATACGAGGGAATTCCCTAAAGCCAGAAGAGTTCGAGACCTGTAGCTTTGATACGGATTATGAATAATTCTTGCGCCCCGTGTGTCATCCTGAACGAAGCGCAGCGCCGTGAAGGATCTGGGCTACGAACGGGAGAAACGTCTCATCCGGGAGCCAGATCCTTCGGCTTTGCCTCAGGACGACGAAGTCTGTGCCGCGCAAGAATTTTCCCTAATCCGTATGAGTCTTGGACTAAGAAAAGCCGGCAAAGAGAGAAAGCCCACGGCACGGCTCCGGAACCGGGGTGTGGTGGTCAGGTATAGATAGGAGTCGTTGCCGGCCCTAGCCGGTGGACGGCGGGTAACGACAGACGACCGAGGCCAGCCGCGCAACCGCAACTGCCGGACGATTGATCAAGGGCAAGTGAAATGGCCAGGGAACAGACAACATCCAGGCACACGAATCGGCTCATCGAGGAGACGAGCCCCTATCTGTTGCAGCACGCCCACGATCCGGTAGATTGGTATCCCTGGGGTCAGGAGGCGTTCGAGCGGGCGCGAGACGAAGACAAGCCGGTCTTTCTTTCCGTCGGTTATTCCACGTGCCATTGGTGTCACGTGATGGAGCGTGAGAGCTTCGAGGATGAGGAAATTGCCGAATTGATGAACCGGGACTTCGTCTCGATCAAGGTGGACCGCGAGGAGAGGCCGGACATCGATGAGACCTATATGAAGGCGGTGCAAATGATGACCGGCATGGGCGGCTGGCCGCTCTCGGTTTTTCTGACACCGGCCGGCAAGCCCTTCTATGGCGGCACCTACTTCCCGCCCAAAAGCGTCTTCGGCCGGCCAGGCTTCCAGCCGGTGCTGCGGACCATCGCACAGGCCTGGAGGAAACGGCGCAACGCGCTATTGGAGTCGGCGCAGGCCCTCACCGAAGCTCTGGGCAGACCGGTCGAGACGGGCCCGGAAGAGACGCTCACGCCGGAGCTGCTGAGGAACGCATTCGTGATTCTCTCCGAGCATTTCGACCACGCTCACGGCGGTCTTGGCGGGGCGCCGAAATTCCCGCAGCCGACCATGCTGATGGCACTCCTGAATCACTGGCACAGGACCGGCGACGGCGCGGCGTTGCAGATGGTGGAGAAGACACTGCAAGCCATGGCGGGCGGCGGGATTCACGACCATCTCGGCGGCGGCTTTCATCGCTACTCGACCGACGCCCAATGGCTGATTCCTCATTTCGAGAAGATGCTCTACGACCAGGCGTTGCTGAGCAGGGTGTACGTCGAGGGGTATCAAGCCACGAAGAAGCCGGTCTACGCGGCAGTGGCGCGGGACATCTTCGACTACGTCCTGCGCGATATGACCGGCGCCGAGGGCGGGTTCTATGCGGGCCAGGACGCCGATAGCGAGGGGCGGGAAGGGGCCTTCTATGTCTGGACGCGGGACGAGATCGAGAAGATCCTGGTCGAGCCGCAGGTGAGCATCTTCTGCAGCTACTACGGCGTGTCGGACAAGGGCAACTTCGAGGACAACGAGAGCGTCTTGCACGTCGCGGCTTCGATAGACGAGCTTGCCAGGAGGTTCGGCAGGACCCCACAGAGGATCGAGGCGGATTTGGCGGCCGGTCGGCGGCGGTTGTTCGCGCAGCGAAACACGCGGCCCCGGCCCGACACCGATGACAAGGTCATCGTCTCCTGGAACGGGCTGATGATCTCGGCCCTGGCGTACGGCGGGGCGGTGCTTGGTGAGCCCGGGTACACGCGAGCCGCGCGCAGGGCGACGGCGTTCATCCTCGACTTCTTGCGGCCCGAGGGCCGGTTGAGGCGATACTTCCGGGCCGGACGCGTCCTCGAAAAAGCCTTTCTCGATGACTATGCCTTTCTGACCCTGGGCCTCATCGACCTGTACGAGGCCTCCTTCGAGGTGCAGTGGCTGAAGGAGGCCCGGACGGTAGCGGACCGGATGATCGCGCTGTTTGCGGACCGTGCCGGAGGCGGTTTCTTTATGACGGGCCGCGACACCGAGCGATTGATCAGCCGCGATAAGCCGAGCTACGACGGGGCCGTTCCCAGCGGCAACTCGATCGCGGCACTGGTATTGCTCAAACTCGGCAGGCTGTTGATGGAGGACCGGTTCACGCAAGAGGGGGAAAAGGCGTTGCGCAAGTTCTCCCGGCAAATGGCCGAATCCCCGACCAGCCTGACGGCCCTGCTCGCGGCCCTGGATTACCGACTGGGGCCGTCGCAGGAGATCGTCATCGCCGGCGTTGCCACGGAAGCACAGCCGTTGATAGACGAGGTCCGCCGGCACTTCCTGCCCCATGCGTCCCTGCTGCTCCGCGCGACCGATGCCGGGGCCGAGACTCTCGCGGAAGTGGTGCCGTTTGTTGAGAATCTCGTGTCTGTCGACGGGCATGCCGCCGCCTACGTCTGCGAGAACTACGCCTGCCACCAGCCGGTCACGACCGAGGGTGACCTCCGGCGGATTCTCGACGAGATTCCCTCCGGTCGGCGAACGGCTGATAGCGGCTGTTTGTAGCGACGCCGTCTACTCAATCATCAATCATCCTTCATCCATCATCAATAGAGGGGTCCTTGCGTTTTCCGCTTTGCGGATACCAGCAGGGAGAAGGGCAGTCTGTCCTCATTTCGCCGATTCGTGCAGATGTACCCACCTTGAATCTACGAAATCCGCGCAGTCTGCGGGTTCTTTTTTGTATGGCTCGCTCTTTCGCAGATTGCTCTTTACATTTCTGCCGCCGCGGCTCTACGATGGGGCGTGAATGTGAAACAAGCGGGCCCTGAGAAGCGCAGAAGAGGCCTCGGCTCAGAGATTGGAGGTATTGGGAGAAGATCCGAAATGGGTAGGTGGCACGCCTTGTCGGAGAACCTGAGACGCGGGATGCCAGCAGGCCACAAAAAAAAGCGTTCAAGAAAGCGGAAAGAGGCTTGCCCTATGGGCAAGTCACTGATAAACTTAAGGAGGCGTTCGAATTGTCAGGTCAGAAACGTAGCGGTCACGGGTTTGGCTTTGACGCCCAGAGGCGGTATTTCATCGCTAAGACCCGGGAGTTTCTGGAACGCCTGAGATCGTGTGAGTTTCTCGGACGTGAAGATTATGAAGGGCAGATCGAGCGGGCTTTGCAGGAATTGGAACACTCGCTGACAAAGGAGGAGTCGGAGAGAATCGTGAATGAGATCTGCCTGAAGGTGGCCATTGCCTGCTACGCTCTCAAGGCCTGCGAGCGAGCCAAGAGACATAAGAAGCCGGAACGTGGCGATGGGTAGAGCAGAAACAGAAGCAGTTCTTGCGAAGACCCATACAGGAGTCATCCGTTGGATACGCAAAGAAGACAGATCGAAGCGAATTTGTCTGCCGATCTCGTCAAGCACCTTCAATCGCGAGGCATGACGTTGCGGCAGATTGCCGATAGCATGGGACTGAGCGAGTCCTTCATCAGTCGCGTCGCCCACAAGAAACGGAGTCTCACGATCGAGCACCTCCTTCGACTCCAGGAGGCGATCGACAGGCCATTGCCGTTGTTGCTGTTGGAAGCCACCACGCCGGATTCGGTGCCCCAGCAGTTGGCGCCCGTGTACGAAAAGGCCCGGGAGGTCCTCGCAGCCGGCTTGGAGCTGAAGCATTCCATCAGAAGACGACACAGGAAGACGGGTTGATGACGATACCGCCTAACCACAGAGGACGCGAGACCGGGGACGCACTGATGACCGACTCTTGTCTCGAAAATGCCTCTCTCCATTTCTGGTGCCGTGGCTCTACAATGAGGCCGTGATTTCGGAATGAAGGGGCTCCAGGAGACACAGAAGAACCCTCGGTCCTGAGCTTGGAAGTGTTGGGAAGGAAATGCAAGAACGTGAGAAGAGGCGGGAACTCTTTATGCAGAAGGCAACAGTCTGTGTTTACCGACTCATATAGACTGTGAATCATCGCTAGCGTATGAAACCGCTGCGGCCCTCAATAATCATTACGGTCGGCCCGCTGCTCCTGGGCCTCGCCGTCGCAGTAGTAGCGTGGATCGCGATTGATGAGCCGAACGGTGCGTGATACGCACCCTACCCTCGCTTTCACATCATGCTATTGGCCGAAAGCGGCAAATGCCGGGGGTGCAGGGGCAGAGCCCCTGAGAGCCTGCGACGGGACCAGACCGGCGATTGACCTGTGACGGCGATGAGTCCATGAACAGAAACGTGCATTCGGCCCTGAATCCGACTATCATCTCGGGGCATATGAATGCCTATGCCATATAACTTCAAGACGTGAGTGTCATGCGGCGGGGACACGCAATCCTCGCGGACATCTCTTTGCAGGTGGTGCCGGGAACCTGCTGCGCGATCCTCGGTCCGAACGGCTCGGGCAAATCGACGCTCTTGTCAGTTCTGGGCGGCTACATGTGGCCCAGCGCCGGGTCCGTTCGCGTCGGCGGTCATGTGTACGGCCGGGTGGATCTGGCCCGCGTGCGCCGGAGGATCGGCTTGATCGAGCCGTCCCGCAGTCCGGCCTTCGACGAGCGTGCGTGCGCGAGGTGGTTGCCACCGGCCTCAATCCCACGCCTGTGAACTGCATAAAGTCTGTGGACGCCGCGAATCCACTCATCTTGATTCCGGGTAAGGAACAAGGTCCACCCGGCGACACTATACTGGTATAATGCCTTCATTTGCGACGGCCTTTACCCCTTGCCGGCCGGTGTGTCTGCCGACAAAGGAAAATGGGACCGGGCTCGTTGCAAGGGAATAGGAGATATGGAAGCAAGGGACATCGAGAAGTACTCGTCGGCCATCACCCTGTCCGACATGGAGGTCTTCGTCTTTCCGGAGTTGATCTACAGCCTCGTGCTCGCGAATATCATGAGCCCGATCATCTGGAAGTGGCGGGAACTGGAATCGTTCCGGAAGCTGGAGGGCAAGGGGAGCTACCGCAAGCTGATGCGGCTGCGGCAATTCATTATGGACGAGTTCGATTTCAACCTCGACCTGGAGACGTGGGGTCTGACCGATAAGAGTACCGAGTTGAAACGGTTCGAGCCGTATCTCTCGCCGCAGCAGATTGCCCAGAGTAACGCCCTGTTCGGTTACGAGGGCGACAAGTACTATTTCGACGTCGATATTCGCCGGCATTTCGGGCTCGACAGGTACACGACCGACATCATCCCGTACTGGAAGACCGAGACCGTCGAGGCGATGGACGCTTTTCGGCTCAAACCGGGTTACGCCAAGGCGGCGGGGGAGTGCGTCTCGCTGGCCACGCTCTACGCCGCGGCGGCGTTCATCGTCGGGGGGGTGCCCCTGGATGATGTCTACATGATTCTCACGCCGCTGCACTCGCAGAACTTCATCGACCTGCAGGACGGCATCCTGACCAATAACCGCCGGCTTGTCACCAGGGCGATGTGGTTCAACGGCACCGAGATCTCTCACAAGGCCCAGCGGGCCCTGCGCAACGAGAGGGTGACGGTCGTAACGCATAACAGCGGCTACATGCACTGCCTCTACAACGAAGCGACAATTGACCCAAGGGCCTACGAGCAGTTCAAGGCCCGGCTGGCCGACTACCTCTCCACCGATCTGACCTTCACGGTCTTCACCAGTTTTCTGCGCCAGGAGAGCCGCTACCAGAAGTACTTCCAGATCTGCCGGGATTGCCACGGGCAGCCGCGGTTCATGCGGGCCGAGCTTCTCTTCCACTATGAGCATGGCAGTCCGTACAAGATCGGCGATAGCACGCATGACAAGCTCATGGCGGAAGTGTCCGATGAGGATTTCGTCCCGTTCGAGCTGCCGGGGCGTATCCGTTGCGACCGCCTGCAGGAATTCATCACGAAGCAGCAGATCGACGTGCGCGAGGCTCGCGGCCGGGAGGCCCTGCGAAGGTTCCTGGATGGGACCATTCCCGAGGCCGGCAAATTCGTCAACGATTTGACCGATTTCGTGCATATCGAAGCCGACCTGCCCGGCAACGACAAGAATTTCTCCGACGGTAGCGCGATCCAAGTCTCCACCGGGCAGAGCCGCGAGGAGATTATCGAGTATTTGCGCCGGATTCGCACCCGGAACACGACGGTTGACCTGGCGTTCTACGCGTTCCGGGACATGGAGACTTGCGACTGGCGGCCCTTCGTAAAGGCCGCCGTCGAGCGCAGTCCCGTCTCGCTCGAAATGACGAAATCCATGTCCCTGCAGGGGGTCTATGACTGGCTCATCCGGATGCACAGCGCCTCCATCTACGACGGGAACCGCCTGGCCCAACCCGACGAACTGGCGAACTACTACACGGGCGACGGGCTCGAAAAGGCCTTCCTCCTGGCCAACGTGCTCCGGTACCGGCATCCCGAGCAGGAGCTTCATCTCGAGGCAGATAACAGCAGCGTTCTGTTGCGCGCGGCCCAGGACTATGAGTTCTTCTCCGCCAAGAGTCTGCAAGGGCAGGTGGACATTACGCCCGCCGGTGAAATCTCCGTTGCCGCCCAATCCGGCGCCGGCCGGACCGCCCAGCCCTGAGCGCTGGACGCGTTTACGGACCTTTTTTCAGGCCCGGCGAAAGCGCCGCCGTGAGAACTTTTCCGAGAAAGGGACGACACGACGCTTGACCGGGGCCGATAGACCCCATACGATGGACGTATGAGGTTCCCTGAAGACCGTCATGATATCGACGTCTCTGCGATGCTCGCCACGTTGCGCCGCTGGTGGCCGATCATCGCGGCGGGCGTCCTCGTACTGGTCGCGCTTGTCGGCGCGCTGACCACGGTCTACACGGTGCAGCCGGAAGAACGGGCCGTGGTCAAGCGTTTCGGTGCGGTTATCAAGACCACGGACCCCGGCCTGCACTTCAAGCTGCCTTTCGGGATCGACGACGTGCAACGCGTCGCTACCGAGCGGGTGCTCAAGGAGGAATTCGGTTTCCGCACGGCCGCCGTGGGCGAGCCCACGCGGTACGCCCAACGTGACTTCCCCGATGAATCGCTGATGCTGTCCGGGGACCTCAATATCATTGATGTCGAGTGGGTCGTCCAGTACCGCATCGCCGACCCTATCAAGTTCCTGTACAGCATGCGGGAGCCCACGCGGACCCTCCGCGATATCTCGGAATCCGTCATGCGACGGGTCGTCGGCAATCACCTGGGCAGCGAGGTCCTGACGACGGCGCGCGTGGAGATCGCCAACATCACGCGCGAGGAGATCCAGACCGCCATGGAGCTGTACGAGACGGGCATTCACATCATGACGGTGGAACTGCAAAATGTCGTGCCGCCCACCGCCGTCCAGCCGGCCTTCAACGCGGTGAACGAAGCGCGGCAGGAGCAGGAACGCATGATCAACGAGGCGAACAAACAGGCCAACGAGGTGATTCCCCGGGCCCAGGGCGAAGCGAAACGCGTCATTGCCGAGGCGCAAGGGTACGCCGCCGAGCGGACCAACAAGGCGTTGGGCGAGGTGGCGCGGTTCCGCTCGATTCTCGCCGAGTATCAGGCGGCCCCGGAGGTGACCCGCCGGCGCATGTACCTGGAGACCCTTTCCGAAATCCTGCCCGAGGTCGGGTCGGTGCTGGTGATTCAGGACGGCCAAAGCGTGCCTTTGCCCCTGCTGCATCTGCGCGAGGGGCAGACGCCGACGGAGGTGGGCCGATGAAACGCGTCATTCTTGCCCTCCTCGTGGTCGGCCTCCTGGCGGCAGTGGTGATTCTCATCGGCGGCGGCCTGTTCGTCATCGACCAGGCGGAGCAAGGCATTATCGTGCAGTTCGGCGAGCCCGTCGGCGACGTGGTCGCCACGCCGGGGTTGCACTGGAAACGCCCGTTCATCCAGGAGGTCCGGCGTTTCGATAAACGCCTGCTGGCCTGGGACGGGGACGTGAGCCAGATTCCCACCCTGGGCCGCGAGTTCATCGTGGTCGATACGACGGCCCGCTGGCGGATCGTCGATCCGCTGCAATTTCTCCGCTCGGTGCGCGACGAGCTTGGGGCGCGCACCCGCCTGGACGATATCCTTGATTCCGTCGTGCGCGATATCGTCTCCGGCGCCGACCTGGAAGAAATCGTGCGGTCGCAAGATTGGGACGTGGACCCCGCCAAGCTCGAGGAGGAGATGGCCGGCGCGGACGTGGCCACCGAAAAACCCAAAGTGGGGCGCGAGGGCCTGGAGCAGAAGATGCTCGCCGCCGCCTCCCGGCTGATGCCGGAGCTGGGCATCGAGATCGTCGATGTCCGCATCAAGCGCATCAATTATATCGAATCGGTCCGCCGGCAGGTGGAAAGCCGCATGATCTCCGAGCGGCAGAGCATCGCGGCGCGTTTCCGTTCGGAGGGCGAGGGACGCAGTCAGGAAATTCTGGGCGAGATGGAGCGTCAGTTGCGTCAGATTCGCTCGGAGGCCGACCGGCAGGCCGAGGAGATTCGCGGCAAGGCCGACGCCGAAGCCACGCGGACGTACGGGACGGCCTACGGCGCCGATCCCGAGTTCTTCGCGTTCTTCCGCACCCTGGAAAGCTATCGCACGCTTGGAAAGAACACGACCCTGATGATCGACGCCGACGCGGAGTTCTTCCGGTACCTCGAATCGACGCAGGAGCCCTGACCCGTCGAGCCGCGCGGGCGCCAGCATCAACGAGGCATCCTGCCCGTGAAGGCTCCCAAGACGCGAGGATCGTATCTGGGAGCTCGGTTGCAGGGCCATCCCATTTGACTTTGCTCAGGGCAAGCTCTGGTTTTGCGATACACCAGCCTTTCTACAGGCGAGAGGGGTCCCGCAGACGCACCTTTTCGCGTTTAAGGGTCCAGGCGCTCGTGAGACTCACCGGCCGGATGCCCGCGCCACGTTGAAGCACCCTCTCGTCGGCCTCAATCCTCTGGGGAATTCGGGAGGCACGCGTTCGCTGTTCCGGCTGCCAACTGATTGCGGTGTTCTCGGGCGCTTGGTATACAGCATGTCCTTTACGTCGTTGAGAGGGGGCAAATTCCTGTCCCGGAATGCGTAATTCCACGATGGACAACCATCTGACACCTGCATAATCAACTGGGTGGGAGCGTCATAATGAACCAGGAGTCGATAACTGCGCGGTTTGCCGCAAAGGGAATAGGTGGGGGAATCGCCATGGCCTGCAAAGTCGTTTATGACCCGGATGAGGATTGCGTACGCGCCAAGATCCAGGGAGAGGTGGATCTGGCGTTGGCGCATCAGTACACCAGAGAGATCATCGAGCAGTTGAATGCACACAACTGTCTGCGTGTGCTTAATGATATGCGCAGAGCCTCGCTCAAGCTGTCGACCATCGACATCTACGAGCTCCCTGCCTGGATCGAAGAAGAAGCCGAAGAAGCCGGCATCCATCGTTCCTGTAAGCGGGCGCTGCTCGTTTCGAGGGACTTCAAAGACTACGAGTTCTTTGAGACGGTTTCCCGCAACCACGGCCACCTTCTGGAGGTTTTTACAGATTCGAACACCACCGGCATTTTTCGGGATACGGCCTCGGCCCGCGAGTGGCTCGGTCTGACGCCGGCCAAACGGGCGTCCGGCCGGAAACGTCCGGCTTGTGGTCCCGCGAAGGCTGAGGACGTCGGGAGCAGACCGAAGCGCGGACCGACAACCGGCACCTGACCATTCAGTGCCGGCTTTTCAAGTGCCGATGAACGCAGGTAAGCCAATCGGAAACCACATGTCTCTTTCGAACCATCAACCGCCAATCATCAATCCCAGGGCCTGGATTCAACTCCGGTCTGGCGCTCGGAGGTGGCCGTCGAATGCAGTGGTGTCGCACTCGAAATGATGAAATCCATGTCCACTCGGGGGACACGTCAGCCGTTCCGCCCGCCAACTGAGCATGACGACCTCGGGTGTTTCGCACGCCGCACGCCTTCCGGCTTGCGGAGGGGTGGCAAATTCCTGTCGCAGAATGCGTAATTCTATGGTGGATAGCCGTCTGACACCCGCGTAGTTTGCCAAATGGAAACGTCGGAACGAACCAGGAAATGATGAGGTGGGTGGTTTGTCGCGAAGGGAATGGGGGGCGGACTTGTCATGGCCTTCAAAGTCATTTACGACCCAGATGAGCATTGCGTACATGCCACGATCTGGAGAGAGATCGATCTGGCATTGGCGCATGAGTACGTCAGGGAGATCATTGAGCAGTTGAATGCCCACAACTGCCTGCGTTTGCTGAATGATATGCGCAGAGCTTCAGTCAGGCTGTCGACCATCGATATCTACGAACTTCCCGCCTGGGTCGAAGAAGCCGGCATGAAGCGGTTCTGCAAGCGGGCGCTGCTCGTGGCGCAGAGTTTCGACGACTACAGGTTCTATGAGACGGTGGCCCGCAACCACGGCCATCTTGTGGCGGTCTTCTCAGATTCGAACAAGACCGGCATCTTTCGCGATATGGCGGCGGCCCGCGAGTGGCTCGGTCTGACGCCGGCCAAACCGGCGTCCGGCCGAAAACGTTCGGCTCCTGCCCCCGCTGAGGCCCAGGACGGGCCGACGACTGGTAGCTGACCACTCACCACTGGCTTTTCAAATGCTCCACGGGAATTTCGCGTAAGACCTCACTTACTTCGGTCTTGAATTGAGCATGATGTCATCACGTATTATACGGATTCTGATTGATTCGTGCGCGGTCTGTCATCCTGAACGAAGCGCAGCGCAGTGANNCAGACCGGCAGCGTCATTCTGAGTAAAGCGAAGAATCTGGGCTGTGAACTTGAGAACCCTCTCATACGGATTATGATTAATTCGTGCGCGGTCTGTCATCCTGAACGGAGCGCAGCGGAGTGAAGGATCTGGGCTGCGAGCGAGAGAAACCTCTCTTTCGGTGGCCAGATCCTTCGGCTTCGCCTCAGGATGACAGAGCCCACCGCGCGAGAATTCTTCCTAATCCGCATTATTCCTGCATCGCACCCTGGTGGCATGAGAAGGCGCGACTGACCAGGGCGGGGCGCTCGTCCCGCGGCTCAATCCGAAAACGGTATTCGCCGCCGGGCACCGGGTTGTACCAGCGCAGCTCGTATTTGCCCATGGCGTGGCCCAGGTTGCTCAAGTGGCGCACTTCCAGATCGTAGCCGTCGTCGTGGATCGGCTCTCCGTTCACCGACATGAGCACCCACTGGTTGTCGATCCTGACTTCCACGCGGCCTAACGGTTGGTGGAGGCGGATGCCGCCGGGCCCCACGTCCTGCCAGCGAAACGCAATATAATCTTCTTCATGGGCTGCACGCGCCCGCACGAAAGTCGGTTGTCGCAATACTCGGCGCGGGCCGGCGGCGGCCTGGTCTTCCGGATAAAAGGCGTTTGTCTTCAGCCGGTATGCCCAGGTGGACAGCAGCTCCTGCACGCAGCCTCGGGCCAGGAAATCGCGGGCCAGCAGGCCGAGTTGCGCCGTGAGGTAGGGTGTGGAGGATCGGCCATAGAGCGTGTGCCCGCCCTCGTAGTTCTGTCGGGAATACTCTTCCGGCGTGGTGGTATACCCGAAATAGCCGTTCGCGTTGCCGGCCACCCACACGTGCTCGATGCCGTTGTCGCGGGCCTGCTCGAACTCCCGCCTCACGCGTGCCGCGATGCGCCGGCCCGACTCCGCCGTCACCTCGAACGGCAGCGGCAGAATCACGGTATCGTTGACGCGAATGAGCTGGAACATCACCGTACGGGGAAAGCTGTCTTTGGGCTCGAGCAGGGGCTGCAGGAACGAAAAGCCGAAGTGCCGCTTGTTGCCCTGACATCCATTCTTGAAGAACCACCAGCGGCGCGACATCATGTCGCCGCCTTTCAGGAAGGGTACCGCAGCCAACCACGGCGCGCGGCGTTCGTAGGCGCCCGCCGCCACAGGATTACCCACCGCCGCGTCTTTGCACAGGGTGACGCCCTCCGCAGTATTATGTTCGCGAATATCGAGTTCGCGCACCGCGGAGCTCACGGTCATATCGTCCGTGAGCGCGTCATCCAACGCCTCGAACAGACTGACGGCCTCGCGGCCTATGCCCCGCCCCAGTTCCTGCGCCTCCTTCCAGTTCACCGGGAAATGGCCAAACAGGCGGTCGCCGCGGTCCGGCAGCGCAGGGGCCATGTCACCCTGCGTGCCGGCGGTCAGCGCGTGGACGACCGCCCAGGGCGTGCCGTACTTGCGTTGAATCGCCCACTCCAGGTCTTTCTGTGCGTAGGCAAACAAATCGGCGTTGTAAACGGTTACCGGCGGGGTCAGCGCCGTGGCGTGCACGGAGAAGCTGGAGAACGCCGCCAGCGGTCGGTAGCGGCCCTGGTCATCGTGCACATCGACCCGCACCATATACAACGCCGGGTTCACGGCCTTGAAGACAGCCTGCGGATCGTCCGGATCGATGCCCTCGATACTCTCATTGAGGACGTAGGAGGTCAGGGATCGGTTGCGGTTGTAGCCGTAGATGTCCTTCCGCCCCGTCGCGACCCGGGCCGGACGACGGGTCTCGTAGGCCTCCACAATGCCCTGTGCTATACGCTGCACGGCGAACTCGAGAAAACGCGGGTCCAGGCCTGCGCCGCTGGACGTGTGCTTGTTGTAGAAGTCATTGTCAAAGAAATTCACCGGCGCTGAGTGGCTGTGCGATGCGGTTATCGCGATATCGCCGGGCTTCAGATGGGTCCTGCGGGCCACGGCTTCCGCCACCTTGTGGTGCAGCAGCAGCGAGCCTGCCGTCAGATCGGTCTGCACGAGAGCGACGGAGTCTCCCTTGCCGTCGTTCAGGTACACGATCCGGGCCTTCAGGCGCGTGCGGAACCCCCGGCCTTTGTTGGCCAGAATCGAGTATCCGCCCATCGGCATCCCGGGAGGCGGCGTGATATCGACGGAGATGGCGCCGGCGGTCGGCGTGTCGGCGGCCGGCGGGCCTTCCACAACGGGCTGCGTGACGACGATTTCCAGAGTGCGTGCGCACCCTTCCAGGCCCAGGGCCACTGCCGCCAGTATGAGCATACGCATTGTCGCGATCCCTTTCGAGGCTATCAGGCACACAGATACGAGCCATACTATCAGTTCTGCGCGCCGCGTCAGCGGCGCTATACGCGGAATAATCTACGCCGGTTGGGTGCGAAGGGCAAGTCCCTGACTCACAATGAACACCGATAGTCTCGGGGGACCCGTCGAGTCTCGAGCGCCGCTTTGGGAACCGCAGATGGACACAGATGAACGCCGATTTGACTCCAAATCATCAGTCGTAAATCATCAATCATCAATCCCAAGGCTTTCCCTTTGCATTTCTGTCCGCGTGGCCCTACAATGGGGCCGTGAATTGGGAACCAAAGGCTGTTATGAGACGCGGTCAGCAGGCTGGGGCGTGCCCCAACCGCAAGCTCGATGTGGAACGCAAGAGAGGATGTATTATGAACAGGAAGCATTATTTACTTGCGGCAGTTCTTCTTGCCGGTGGGATTGTATTGCTCGGAGTGGTGACACGAACCGAAACCGTAACGACGAAAATCGTCTTGTCCGGCCCCGAGGGCCTGCAGGTGACGGGCTCATTTACGGCTGACGGGAAAGAGCATGATGTAAACGAGACTCTGCCGGCCGAAGTCACGATTATAGCGAAACGCATGTCTCTGACAGTTGAGAGTCGAGATGGAAAGGAAAGCTTGGCAGCGAAGGTTTTCGTGGATGGCAAACAGTGTGTCTCGGGAGCCCAACGGCACATTCGAGTTGATGTGACGGGCAATACCGTGTTTTCTCCACCGCGTACGTTTCTGCGGGCCTATTAGAGAGAGTGGGGGGGACGGGGACTGTCCGCCCGGTTTCCGGTGTCTGTGGAGAATGCAAATCAGGGAGAATCTGTATGTCGCTTTGGGTTATTGTTGCAGGACTGCTCATCGCCAGTGTTATCGTGGCGATTGTCGGCTTCCAGAAGAACAGCGGCGTCATGATGGTAGCCTCGGGGGCATGGGCCTTGTTCTTCGTAGGTTGCGGATTCGTCGTGCGTTTTGACCAGGCATTTATCCTGTTCGTCTTCCCCCTCATCGGGGCCTTCGGCGTGACCGTCCTCGCCCTCGGCCTCAAAGCCCTGTTCAAGTGATCGGGACCGCGGGAGGGGCAGAAAATGAGATGGGAATACAAGATGATCAAGCTGAAAGCCACAGGCATCATGGGCGGCAGGACAGACGAGGCCAAGCTGGACACGATGATGAATGAGTTGGGCGAGCAAGGCTGGGAACTGGCAGCCGCCTTCGGCACGAACGAAGGGTATGGTAACACACGGGACGTGGTGGTGATCTTCAAACGCCAGAAGGACCGATGACGGGACTCTGAACCGCAGTCACAGGGTGGGTTCTCATCTCGTGCCTCCACTGGCAACTGACAACCGGGAAGCGACAACCGCCTTCCAACTCCGCTCGCTGTCTTCCGCGCGTGGATGACGAGTCTCCCGCTTCGAAGGCTGACAGCAGCGGGACGAAGGCAAGAATGGACCTGAGCCGCAACCACCGCACGAGGACCGAGCCGCTCTGCTGTCAGCGCGGAAGGCGGGAAATACAACCCCTAGGAGAATGCGGTCTGCCCCTATGCCTCGTGCCTACCGGATACTCTCTCATTTCGACGGGTATCGTTTTCGGGAAGCACCTCCGTTCGGTCCCGCCGAATGGCATCCGTGACCGCCACCTGCACATCGGGGGTCGTGGCGACGATGCCCGGTGTCGCGAGCGTCCACGCATTCAGTGAGGAAGAGTACAACTTCACGCCGGCTTCCCTGGCAATGATCGCTCCGGCGGCCACATCCCAGGGTTTGTCGGAAGGATGCAGGTAAGCGTCCATTCGGGCGCATGCTAGCCAGCAGAGTTCTATGGCTGCGGACTCAACGATCCTCAGGCGAAAGCACACAGGTGGTCGCAACTTCGACAGCCATTCCCACCATAAGCGCCGGCTCCGCCCATCATTTTGGTCGCAGGTGACCGCAAGGATGGCCCGGTCCATGCGTCGCTTCGCGCATTGAAGGCGTTCTGCTGACTCGGTCTGCCCGAGTGACTCCCCGAAGTAGCTCCCGTCGCCGCTGACGCCGAAGTACCATCCACCAGACAGTGGCGCCACGACTCCGGCCACGGGTATGCCACCTCGGACCACTGCCACGGAGACAGAAGAGAAAGGTATGCCGCACACGAAATTCGTGGTGCCGTCCAATGGATCGACGATGATCAACTCACGGCATGACGACCAGTCCGCAAGGGGATGTTCTTCCGAGTGCACAGGCAGGGCGGGGAATTCTCGCGCGGCGGCCGCCATGATAGAGGTGCTGGCGGCAACGTCCGCCGCGGTGACAAGCCCCCCGTCCACCTTTGGCTGCGCGGAAGAGCGACACTCACAGAGAGAAGAGATCGCCTCGATGCCAGCTTGCGCCAGGACCGCCAGCTTTCGAACGCAGGTTACGTTGTCGTGTTCCATGCGTTAATTCCTTCCTGCCGTGACCCTCCAGATGTGCTCAAGGGACATCGTTCCTCGACTTTTGCCAACGTGCAACTCGTCCATGCCCCAGAACAGACTCGCCCACGTGTCCGAGGAGTTGAGGATCAGATCTATCTCGTTATCTGCAAGACCTGCGGCGACATCCGCCCAGATCTTCTGTGCTTGCTCGTGAACCATCAAGGGCTTGGGGTGTATCCAAATCCCCGTGGCGCTAAGGATGCTGGTCAGGGATCGAGCCGGCGAGAGGTGACGGACTTCCAGCCTCTTGCCCAGACGGCTTACCAGATCCAGCAATCCCAGACGATCGCCTCCCGGCACACCTCTCAGAAAGGTCGCCCAATTCAAAGCTCGCCGACAGCGCCTCGCAGTCCGAAAGACCTCGCTCAGGCTCTCAAAAAGGAATCTCTCTCTCCATCCATATGAGGCAGGATTGAGGGGAAAACCGGAAAGGGAAAAGCGCGATACCTTGGCGAGCAACCAGATAAGAAGCCAGATGGCATCGCGATGGTACTGGGCGAAATACTCCACCTTCTCCTCAAGCCGTGCCGCCCGTGAGCGTTTGCCGGGCTCACACGTAGCTGCGATCTTGCTCAAAGTCTCGACCGTATCAAGCCAGAAGCCGGCGTGCTTCACTTCCTCCTGCTGGCCAACCAAGTGACTTTCGAGATGTGTGTTCGCCCAAACGCGCGTCGGAGTTGGCTCTGCGGCTGTAGCCACCGGATCTGCGCCAAGAATGTGGCGTGCTATGTCGATGTATATGGGGGGCAACAACAGGTCAGAATATCCCAGATCCTTTGCCTGCTTGAAGTCATTCAGAAAATAGCGAAACAGCATGCGAGCAGCGCGACGTCCGTCATATCCGTTCTTCGTCGCGGCTCGATCTCTTATCTCCGCAAAAGGCCCCCTGTAGAATCTAACGTCCCCTGAGGTGGCAGCATCAAGCTCACTCAGGAAACTCGCGAAACCATGGACTTTGTCCTCTCCATGCTTGGCCATGGCGCGAGCCAGCACTTCTTCCGCCCGCGCGGCGCTGTCATCAAAATAGTCGTCACGTAGGACTGTGTGGTGCTCGGGCATGCACGTCGCTGTATCGTACTCCGAAACAAGTTCGGTGATCCCGCGGCGACTCTTTGCCCGCCACGATGCCTCAAAGTACGGTTTACGGCAAACGACGTGAATCCACCCGCGTCTGAGGGCAGCATGCCAGTCTTCAGGAGTCAGTGAAGGCCCAAGAATATGCTGAATCTTCCTGGGGAATGGAGCATGGACACAAATGTTCGGTAACCTGCCCCGATGTTCTTGTTCCACATCCGCCTTGAGCAAAATGAGAAACGGGAGGAATCGGTAGAAATCGTCGTCATAATTCATGCTAACGAAAAGACGGCGTTCCAAAAAGAACTGACGAGCTTGGTCGAGTTCCGAAACCATCGCCAATCACATGCCTTTCAGTGCCACACCGCGCTTGTCAAACCGGCACGGCACATCGCACTCGTAGGGATCGCTAGATAACTAAGATAACTGCGGACGGCCACCCGTTTTCTTCCTCGAACATGGCGCGACGTGCTCGTTGCGTCGCTGTTTCCAGAAAGGATTATCCTTCGGCGTCGCGCGTATGCCATCCCTGATCTGCTCGACACTCAAACCCGCGTAGGCACAGGACCACTCCTCGCGCCGCTTTCGCGCGAAGGCCACCGCGTCAAACGTCCTCTTCTTCATCCGACACCCCTCGGGAAGGACACGGTGTCGGATACATGTTTCGGTCATCAAGTTGCGCCTTTTTTTGGGGCCACACAGCGTAGGAACCTGCGAATCTACGGTTGTATTGTAGGACGATGCCACAGGTAATGCAAGTGGAATCGAGATAGCTGCGGGCAAGCCGTAGTCGGTAGGCACTAGGGACGGACGCCCGAGAAGTCCTCTCTACTCCTGCCCAACTCACGTCGTCGGGTGCAAGGTCAAGCTGTAGAGCATACCCGGAATCGGTATCTCACCTAAACGCGAATTCAGGACGGTCGGGGTCATCAGCGCTTATCTTGAGCTCTAGAGCGGCAAAGAATTGCCGTTCATCGTGGACACCGGTTCGCCCATAACCATTCTTGGCAAAGAACGGGGGTCACACCCACACATTTCACATTCTTGGAGACGACTTTGTATTCGGGAGAGCCGCCCATTAAGAGTCGCGACAGCTGCCGCCTTTCGTGGAGTGGGACTTTTGCCGTCAGATGAACGTTGCGGCGTTGGCGTGGAAAGGGGCGCACCACGCCGTCGCAATTTTCTTTGTCTGGATATTATCAGGAAATACGATAGAATAACGTGTTGCAAAGCCGTAGTACCTATGATTTGGAGGCCCGTTTTAAGAAATCAGCTTTAAGTCCGGCGAAGCATGAGAGCACTAAAGGCAAGAGGGGAAACCAGGAACAGCCACCTCTGTGTGGCTGGAAACAGTTCACGGGAAACGGTGGTTGTCCGTAACAAGAAAATGCAAAATGACAAGTCACAATTAGAAGGGGTAGTGCGGCTGAGGGGGTTTACTCTTCTGGAACTCCTGGTCGTGATGTCCATTATCCTCTTATTGACGAGCATCCTTCTGCCTTGCCTTATGAGGGCAAAAGAAAGTGCATACGAATTATTCGCTATGCAAACGGAAGTGGATAAAGAGGGAAAGGTTCGGATGGAAATCAAGGACCCTTCTCATAGGAAGCGATATGACGACATCTATATGATAGAGATTAACCCTCCAAGGAATTGCCACTGGTTCATAAAGAAGCCCCATCCTTCAGGTATGAAACCAATAAGAAGGGATGGCCAGGACTATATCAAATGGAGGCCTGGATGGGATGATATTGATATACATGTGATCACTGTTGTATATGAAGGCGAAGAAGTCACAGAACAGGAGATTACGGTGTATGTGTATAATAGAGAGCAGTTAGAAGATGAGCGAGAAGGCAGATCAGGCGCCGATTGACGATGGTTATGCGGATCAAGAACATTAGCCATAGAGGGCAGAAAGGATTTAATAGGGTCGCACGCTACTATTGATAGACATGGCGGCCAAGAACGTTAAAGAGAGAAACTGCAGAGACAGGCTTCGCCCCTATGAAATCATACGAATGAACGAACCTTGTCGGATTCAGAAGAACACAGTGCAGGAGAGATAAATGTTCAACGACAGCGACCTGAACATTCCGGGTGGTGTCTACTTGAATCATCCGCATGATTTCTTTTGGCTGCGGAGATATGCTATAGTGCCGAACACGTGCTTCGTCCTAATGCCCTTCGATGCCCAGTTCTTGGTAGTGTATAAAACGATCGAGAAAGCCTTAGAAGGCCTTATGAAATGTTCCCGAGCGGATGATCTCCCAATAGGAAAGCCGATTCTTGAAAGGGTCATGCGTGGGATTAGCTCTGCCGAGCTTATCATTGCAGATCTCACGGGTCAGAACCCAAACGTATTCTACGAATTAGGACTGGCCCATACTTATACTAAAGACGTACTCATCCTGGCCCAGACTATTGACGACGTACCTTTCGATCTGCAAGGCATGTTCTGTCACACATACGATCCGAAGACACGACAGGGCCTTGACCACCTGGACGCCATCGTCCGCCGGGCGGCTGAAGCGATACGTGTCAGACAGGTACCGACCATGCTGGGAACGGCTAGCGACAGAACAGAACTGATCATTCAACAACTCACTCGTCTCCTGAGCCAGCCCGCGAGACTTCGTCAGACAGTCATTCGGCATCAGGCCGCGCTGTCGTCCATTTCAAACGTTGGCTACCCTCACAGCAAAGATTCAAAGAGGCGGTACTATGGTGAATTACTGGAAAAGGAGCGGGTGCTCTTGATAAAATGTCTTGAAGAAGGTGCCGCTCTGCAAATCATCCTTGCACCGCGGACAGCCCAAGTGGGGGATCAAGAGCGACTCAGACAACGCTTCGATCAACTACTTGAATTCCTTTCTCGCGAAGGTGAATGCATGCGTAGGTGCGATATTGCGCTCTTCCCATATGATCGCCCAAATCTGCTGTTCGTCGGAGACGAGATACTTTTCGAAGGTCACCACACAACGTTCAAGCACGGTTTTGACGCAACTATGGTGTATACCCACCGAGATACTATCAACAAAAGGATTAGCTTATTCGATTCGTTGTTTGAGAGTGCTCGTCAGTATACAATTGAGAGATACCATTCTGACGACTCGGTGCTGGATGAGAGACGAATGTTACGCAATGCCGCGATCAGAGGAATAAAAGAACTAAGGCAAGCGATGTTGGGGAGGCAAGTAGGGGCGGGGCAATAGGAAGGACGTGGGGACAGCCGTCTATTTACATCAAACAGAGACTGACAGAAAAGAGTTACTGCATAATATCTTAGCGCTTATAACTTGGAGCCGTGTTTTATGAAATCAGCTTTGAGTCCGGTGAACCATGATGGCACTGAAGGCAAGAGGACTGCTTTTGTGCTGATGTTGGCACTTCTTGTTGTGCCCGTTGTGTGTGAAGCTCGCACGCCGGCGGCGGAGAAGGTGTTGGCCTATCTTAAAGGGTTGGGAAACGGCCGCTATATGTTCGGGCAGATGGCCACCTGGGTGCATAATGAGAATCCGGATATGGATCATCGCACCAATTGGCTCAAGAAGGTATACGACCACACGGGAAGAATGCCCCGGTATGGATGTGTGACCTATGATTTTCATGACGATCCCTTTCCCGATTCCGATTGGAACAACGGTGTCAAGGAAATGTGGGATCGCGGCTTGATTGTCGGCGTATTCTCGTTTTATGCCAATCCGTCGGGCGGATCATGGAACGATCCGGTGGATATCGATCCGATATTTGCGCAGGAGGATAATCCGACCAAGAACAACTTCTACAAGCAGATGGACAGGATGGCCGCCAATCTGCAGTGG
>JABAOC010031873.1_pt2 | contig 20999 bp, 20 predicted proteins | sample 7062161 | NCBI WGS metagenome assembly JABAOC01 (sample SAMN14538625, study PRJNA623070) | marine sediment metagenome | biome: marine biome [ENVO:00000428]; feature: marine pelagic biome [ENVO:01000023]; material: deep marine sediment [ENVO:00002113] | place: India: Gulf of Khambhat ... | reverse complement strand
TCTTACAAAACTATCTATTAGAAGGTCTAATGGTTCAATAGGTTGATTTAGGAGAATGAATTAATTAGATATGTTTTTGGGTTTTTTAGGGAAAGTTTGATCGAAAAATATATATATAATAAAAAAAATGTCTTGTTAGATAATAATCTTAATAGATTGAATGATGCATTTTGCTGAGGAGACATTTAAGATGATCAGAGCTGGAAAAAATTTTAGATTTCGTTCTCCTTCATTTGTTAATCGCATGGGCGCTGTTCTTTTAGATTCAGAATCGGCTTTCAGAGCGATGATCCATGAACGAGCGAGTCTACTCCAAGCAATTCTCGTTATGTTCTCCATTGCTTTTCTGACCGGAGGGATCCAGATTATCCATCTGGATCGAATATTGCGATGGCTTGTGGTCGCACTTCAGCCTCCCTATTCTAATCTCGATTCTATAGCACCAGGTTTTGTGGAACTCCTCCAACAGATCGAAATAAGTTATCCAGAGCCACCACTAATAAGTTGGATTGTTATAGGAGTCGCGTTCATTGCAGCACTGATCTATGCCCTTTTTTGGTTCTTATGGGCTACCATTTCATTTATACTAGCTCGACTTTTCTTCAAGGGAACTGGGTCATGGAGAAATGATCTTAATTTGTTTGCATATTGCTCTGTGGTTGATGTGTTTGTTCTGATTGTAGGGCTTATTATGTTAGTTGCCCATCCAATGTTTGCATTAGTAGCGAGCCTTTTAACACCGATTATTCTATTAACATGGAAGATTGTAATGGCTGTGCAAGCCCTTAAAGAAAATCACGGACTTCCCACAGCTCATGCCTTCTATTGCGTCTTTTTGATTCCAATAGGGATTCCGTTGTTTCTCATATTTGTCGTCGGAGCGTTTGCGTTCTACACGGTTCCCTTATATAGTTTGATGCTAGGAGTGATTTGATTGCAAAAAGAAGCCATACTTGGTTGGATGATCGTATTTGTCATGTTATGCTCGTTGATTGCTATCACTTATTACATTAGTAATCATGGGGGCTTATCCTCACCGACCTTTCCATCGATCTTTGCGGAAATTAATACCCAGATCAGCAAAATTCTATCTTATCCTAGATGGTGGTGTGATGCATGGTAAACCAAATTGGTAAAAATGAACCCTTGAAAGCAAAGCGTGTGATGGAAGCTGTTAGTGATGAAAAACGCCTTGAAATCATTCATGTGTTGCTAAAAAGTGGACAATTAACCGCCAGTCAGATCTCTCAAGCCGTTCAAATCACTGTTCCAACCGTCTTGCATCATCTAGCACTTCTCGCCGGAGCAGAAATCATCCGGTATAAATATGTGAAGTTAGATACAGTTGGCCGTGAAGTTAAGCATTGGTATGTAGTGGATCCCCTCATATACCTTCAACTTGACCTTGAAACGTTCTCTCTCATTAGATCATGGGAGAACATTAGGGATCTTGCGCTTCAGTACATCAATGCTGAACGGGGCAAAGGACTCCTACCACCCCCTGGTGGGTTTCGGGTAGGCGATATCAGGGAAGGTTTAAGCGTAGATTCTAGAGTGGCCGAGGTAGTGTTTGATTGGCTCATGGAGAACACTGAAGAAATCGCCATGCATCTTGCATTAAATGCGCGGAAACTCTTTGAGGGCCTACCCCTGATTAGTATGGAAGAACTCATTCAGAAGCTTCGTATTGAGCAGCAATGGGCAATCGCTGTGTTAAATCAACTGGTGAGATCCGGAGATTTCAAACTCGTAGACATGACAACAATTGCGCCGAATATTGAATAGAAATCGCCGCTTAACTCTTTAGAACAAGTGATAATGAAGAACAAGGAAAGATCTATATTTTTATCTTGAATACAGAGTGAATGTACCTTAACCTGTGGATCTTGTGTATTATTGCACAATATAAACAAATAATGTTTTGTTCAATAGGACTCCCTATGGATTAGGGTTCGTAGATCCTTTCGACTTGGTTTTGGGGGGGATTCTTCTGGAAAGCCCAATGGTGTTACCGTAATAACGTAGAGCTCATTGGGGATCCCTAAGATTCGTTTTGTTTCATTAGTGTTGAGGTTAGCAATCCAACATGTCCCAAGGCCCAGTTCCCAAGCTGCAAGCATCATATTCTGCGTTGCACATGCACCATCAATAATATGGGTACTTGATTTGTGGGGATCAGTCACTATAGCAATTGCTACCGGTGCTTGGGCTAGAAAGCGCCCCCAGAACGAGAGTTCCGATAAGCGATTTCGTGTGTTCTGATCTATTATCACGATGAACTCCCACGGTTGCGAGTTATCAGAACTTGGAGCCCAACGTCCGGCCTCTAGAACTTGCATGATCAAATCATCGGGTATCGGTTTTGTACTATATTTTCTGATGCTCCTTCGTTCAATAATAGCCTCCTGAACTTTCATGGACAACCAAACCTCACATAATGACTTTCGAACAATAAATATCTACATTATTTTTCACTGATTCTATACTTCTAATAGGAAAATGTATCCATGTTTTAAAAAGCCAACACTTTGTACCTTTACACTTGGTTATTTGTTCTTTTTAGCATCTAGAGTTTCATGGGATTACACAGGTTTTCAGTTTTTGCTGCTACACGACCACAGTCCCTACAAACATAATTTGCAGGAGATACAAGCTTCTTAACTCTGTTTATGTCGATTTTTGTCAATAGATCTTCACGTACTACCATAAAGCACAAATGATTCTGATGTTCCGGGGGGAAATGGGAATCCGGGGGTAATTCAACCAACTTATTTCACCTCAAATTTGGAAACCTAGAGTTTTATGGGATGGCACAGGTTCTCAGCCCTTGTAGCAGCTCGTCCACAAGTAGAACAAACAAAATTCGCCTTTGAAACGAGATCTATAAGGGTTTTTAAATCATCTTCCATAAGTATTCCTTTCCTTGCTACCAGATAACACAGATGGCGTTTATGATCATCAGTATAGAGTGGTTCAGACATATTATCACCATATTTGAATATTATATAACAAAATTATAAGTATTAGTCACTTTGTGAAGAGTTACATAAACTGTGCTTAACCTCTTCAATGAAATTGATGTATCAAATAAATGGTTGTATTAATCCATATTGGCTGAGAGAAGCAGAAGTTATTCTTGATTACGCATTACTGATGCTACATGGGATTCCTTTTAATATTGTTGAACCCATCTCTTTATTATAGAGTTTACTGTCCGTCAAGAGGTTTATATTCGCTCGATTCCATCCGAATAATGTATCCACTCCCTCTTCCGGGAACCACCAGCCATAACTGACATAGATCACGCGTGGATCGATCGTGTCGGTCAATTTCACTTTTTGCTGGATCTTTCCTTTCATAGTCTTGATGTAAATCCATTTATTTTCTTTGATATTGTACTGACGTGCCGTATCAGGATGTATCTCTACAAAAGGAGCCGATTCACGATTTCTTAATGTTTTAATTTGTCTTTGAGCGGAATGGAAGTAGAATGGGCTTTTCATGGAGGTCATAATCAATGGAAATTGATCACTAACGTTGGGGACATCCTCATAAGAGGGCAGCGGATCAAATACCATCTCCTTAAGTTTGAAGGAGTAGAGTTCAACTTTTTTGGAGGGAGTACGAAATCCTGAGTGTTCATACTTTTTGTAGTCTAGGGGACCGGATAACATACCACGTTTTTTCAGGTCCCGATAAGTAATCCCACAGGGCTCAAGAAGCGTATCCAAGGCTTCGTAAGCATTTTCCCANNGTATCCAAGGCTTCGTAAGCATTTTCCCAAAAATACTCCCTCAGATCCATCCGTTTAGCTAATTCATTGATTATCTGCATATCGCTCCAACATTCGCCGGGTGGTTCAACAAGTTTAGATCGAGCTAAGATGAAACCATGTCTCAATCCGTAATGTCCAATATCGTTAAATTCGAAATTTGTGGCAGCTGGAAGAATAATATCGGCCATTGCCGCAGTTGGAGTCATGAAGAGGTCAGAAACGCAAAGAAACTCCAGTTTTTGAAGAGCAAGGTACACTTCAAAACTATTAGTATGGCTGAGGAGAGGATTTGTGCCAAACACACATAGGGCTTTTATGGGGTAAGGTTTTTCCTTGAGAATGGCTTGCAATAGCGCTTGATACGGAACTAAACCCGATCTCGCAGCAAGTTTGAATTCAGAGCCTAAAATTTCCGGTTTCAATTGCTTAAACTTCTTACTATTAACAAACTCAGACAACTTCATAATTGGAGGATCAGGCCTCGAGACATCCCCTCCGGGAACATCCAGATTTCCAGTAATCCCTCTGAGTATGGAAATCGCTCTACAAGTTTGGAAATTATTGGGGATGTGTTCAATAGCGTTACCCCATTGAATACACGCAGGTTTTATTTGTGCATATAATCTTGCAGCTTTCTGTATCTTATCTTCCGATACCCACGTTAAATGGCTTACTTGTTTCGGGGAAAATGTTCTAACATGCTCCCGGAGTTCCTCAAACCCTTGGGTCCAGCAATTCACAAAATCTTGATCATACAATTCATCAAAGATAATTACATGTAGTAAGCTTAAGGCTAGTGCACCATCAGTCCCTGGGCGCAATTGCAACCATAAATCAGCTTTGGAAGCCAATTTAGTCCGTTTTGGATCAATAACGATGAGTTTGGCTCCCTTTGTTAACACTTTTCTCAATTGGATATTAATAAGTCCCTCTTCATTGCTATTAAACAGATTGGATCCCCAACAGAGGACAAGATTTGGTTCACCCTCATAATCTGGGATGGGATAAAAACCATGGGTCATGAAAGCAGCCGTTTCTCGTGGCATGTGGCAGATGTGCCCTGGAGAAACAATATTGGGAGTTCCTAATGCGTAAGCGAAGCGAGAAACAAAAAAAGCTTCTAATCCCTTTGGGGTACCTCGCGCAAAGGCGATGGAGCGCGCCCCATTTTTGAGTTTGATCTTCCTCAAGGGCTCAGCGATAAGCTGTAATGCTTCATCCCAGGTAATTCTTTCCCACTTCCCACTCCCGCGGGGGCCTGATCTTTTCATAGGATGTGTTAAACGGTCGGGATGGGTTAGAATCTCTGGAAATGCTGCCCCTTTAGGACATATATATCCTTGACTGAGTCGAACTTTGGGGTTTCCAGTAATCCTAATAACTTTCCCCCCGATTATTGAGACTTGAAGACCACAACCACCATGATCTTGTCTTGCACAGTAAGTAGTGACAAACTTTTCCGAAGGGGCTCGTTCATCTATTTGCATCGTTGTATGCTCCTCCGTTATGGATTATTCAAATTATTTTATTTGAAGTAAGTTCTAAACAAAAATAACTTATGATTTATGTTGTATTTAGAAATTTGGAAGCAATTAAGATGTGTAAAAAGACGATTCGAGCTTTTTTCAAACTAATTCGAATAGAACATTCGTTATTCGCAGCGTTAGGCGTTCTTTTATCCGGAGTATTAGCAGGAGACCTGCAAGGCTTCCAATTAGAATACTTAATCGCTTTTTCCATTGTCTTCCTTTATACTATTGGAAATTATGCGTTCAACGATTTCTATGATTTTGAGTTAGATAAAAGGAATGAAAGATATGATCGACCTCTGGTCAGTGGGCTTCTCCCGAGGAAAATATCACCAATTATTAGCATTATTTCAGTTTTTTTGATCATCTTACTTTTGTTCTTCTTAAATCTTCCAATTATGTTGCTTGTATTTGCCAATCTACCTCTCTTTTTTCTCTATAGTATGGAGTTGAAGAAGATCTTGGTTGTCAAGGATATAATGATTGGATACGCATTTATGGCTACAATCTTTTTCGGCGCTCTCGTTTCTGATAGTATTCTTGAACCTTTAATCGTGTATTTTGGCGTCATGGGATTAATTGTTGGTATAGCAGTTGAAATTATGTTTGATATTGGAGATATAAAAGGAGACAAAGCGCTTGGTATTAAAACTCTCCCAATAAGATTTGGGCTTAAAAAAGCAGCACAAACATCTGTGATTCTCTATGGAATAATTATGATTATGGACCCTTTACCATTTTTCTTGTTGATTGATCACCGCCTATATCTGGATTATCTCTTCCTCTCAATCATCCTCATCCCTGTTATATCCTATTTTTTCATTTCAAAATCATTGTTGAGGGATCAGTCGCAGAAGAATATATTCAGATTGAAACAAAGAATCATATTAACTATGCAGGTAGGGAGTGTGGCTTACTTAATCGGCGTCTTGCTTTGATTAATGGATGTTTTACCAGCTGGATAGCTGCTAGAATAATGACTATGCAAACATTCCTTAGGCGGTAAATTGATAAGGATACCCATACGGAAATCAAAGAAATGAAGATTGTTTGAAGTTCTCTGAGGGGAGATATTGGCAAACTTCTAGAGAGGAATACTATCATGAATATTGGAGTTTTCCTTATAGGTGCAGGATTTGCAGCAAGTTTTATTGAACTTTTTATTCTGATATGGTTTAGTAGTCGAGAAAAAGAGAAATGGAAGCGCTTAAGTGAAATCTTAGCTGGCATTTCAACATTACTTCTTGCTATAGCTTTGGTCCTATTGATGAGATACTTTTTAACAGATAATTTCGCGTTCACATACGTAGTAGAACACAGTCAAGCGGAATCACCCACTTTAATCAAACTATCAGGTGTCTGGTCAGGGCAGGAGGGGAGTATTTTGTTGTGGGCAGCTCTAGTTTCCTTTTTTGCTTTCCTTTATAAATCAGGCCCAAAAAAAGTAGATAAGCCGAGAGATGTACAGTTATCATATATAGTTCTTGCAATAGTCAATCTTGTCTTCATCATATTTGTCTTATTGGACAGTCCGTTCAAGACACAACGGCCAGTTTTAGATGGATTCGGCTTAAATCCACTGTTGCGAACTAAATGGAACGTAATACACCCAGTAATAATTTTTGTGGGGTATGCCGCTACAACTGTCCCATTTACCATTGCTTTAATACGATTGTTTTCACCCAGCCCAATTGAACGATATCAAAAAACACATCAAGACTTCCATATGGCCATTGCTTGGCTCTTCCTTAGCCTTGGTATCGTATTAGGAGGCTATTGGGCTTATATTACTCTAGGATGGGGCGGCTATTGGGCGTGGGATCCAGTTGAAACCGCTTCATTGATTCCTTGGATCCTTGGTACTGCTTATTTTCACACTAAACCAATCTTCAAAAAAGATAGTACAGTACCTAGCATACTAGCTGCTGTTCCATTTATAACAGTTCTCTATGCGACGTATATCACCCGTGGAGGATCTATTCAGAGTGTTCATGCCTTTGCAGAGTCTCCTGTAATATCAGGGATTACATTAGTACTAATTGTCTCCTTTATCGCCATAATAATTCCATTTATCCTACATCCACCCAGTATTAAATTTAGTCTCGATGGATTTAGGATGATGACACTCTACAACAAGTCAATGGTTATTGCTTTTCTTTGTCTCATCGCCTTAGCTATCATTTGCTTACTGGGAATTTTTATTCCCTTACTTCTTTTGATAGCTACGGGGATGCAGTATTCGGTTGAACCGACGTTTTATACTTATGGCTGCTCTCCTTTTGTAATAATATTGATTATTTCACTGATTTCTTGCCACCTAACGCGTTTCAATAAAGAATATAACTTAATGAAACTCGGACGAATTATATTCGCTCCAATAATACTCGGAGTGATTCTAGTCTTTTTGAAAATCCCTTCACAAAATGGAATTGCTAACTTTGGTCTACCAATACTCGCTGTTGCAGTTGGGATCTCTCTATATCGAATGTTGCAAAGTTCTTTTTCGATTGAAGCTTTTGATCGAGCCCTTCGAGAGTCTTCGCGGGCGGCGATTCATGCAGGTCTTGCTATCATCCTATTGGGAGCATTTGCTAGTTCAACATTACATATCCAAGAAAATGACGGGCAGACCTTTGAAGTTACACTTGGGAGAACAACACTATTGGAGACTACAGGGATTTCAATAAGAGTTTATGATACACAAGTCATTCGATTCACTTCAGATGTTGATTTTGAGATGCTTGTGACCATTGGGATCATAGAAGGAGAAAGCATCTCTCTGAAATCTGCTCGTTTGCTTGCGGATCCGAATTATGTTACAGCAGCCGGTGAACCTAGACTTTATGCATTTCCCGCTATCTTTCACAGTTTGTGGCGGGATATTTACGTTTCTGTTGTCGGTATCTCTCAGAACAGCTTTTTATTGCGAGTTTCAGTCATGTATATTGTTTCATTTGTATGGATTGGTTCAATTTTACTCTGTGTTGGAATTGTGCCACTATTGAGTTATCGAGGAAAGACTCTACTGTCACCTTCCCATGGCTCAAATAAGCTAGTGACAGATAACTAGCTCGTATCTGATTGCGAAAATTGGTTAAGAATATATCAAGGCACTTTTCTTTCTTCTAAGTAACCCTTCTTGACTACTAGGCTTCCTCAGGGTTTTTTGATTAGCAATCAATATAAGGATTAATTTTCAAACCTTTTTTTTGTTTGGGATTTTTATTGACATTCTCCCCAGGTTTACAGAGATTTGGTCATTCAGATTCCACAGTGATAGTCTGGTGGAAGATATCATGTGGAAAAAATGTAAAACAAATTAGATCAGGAATTAACAAATCAGAGGATAGAAAAAAGGCGGCTAGATCCTTTGTTTTTTGGTTCTTGGATTTTGGCGGGATGATACAAAGTAACGACCACAAAGCAAACTTACTAAGGCAATGATAGCAATTATTCCCTCAAAACTTCCAATTGTCCGCTTCTCTGGTGGAATCTCGAAAGTCATAACCTCTGTTGTGCCTGAATTGCCAAAAGAATCATAGGCTGTGAAGTAGTATTCTACCGTGGAATCACCGGGGAAGGGACCTATTGAGATGTTGAATAGGTTTCCGTTGATTTGGGAGAGAGCCCGCGTTTCCCACGTACTTTTATCGATATGATAACTAATTGTGACATTTCCAACGTCAATATGGGGTCGATCATCCACTACATGCACAGTGATCTCTACAGGCTCTAAAGCTTGTGGTGTGGGCGGTTCAACTTCGTATATATGAATTGCTGGTCCTATTCGGTCTTCAGTAACTAGAATTTCATCATATTTTCTTGAGAACTTCTCTCCCATTGAGTTATTTGCCCATACTACAATAATTACTAGAGATCCATTCAAGAATGGTCCGATCTCCGCTTCATATGTAAAAACGGTTTGGGTTGGTTCCATTAGAATCGATTGGGCTGTCATATTATAATTGAGATTGTATTTGAGAATTACTGTCTCGATAGGACTTAGAGCAAAGGCAGATACTGAAATCGTGATTCTGTCGATTGGTGTTGGGGTGATTGGATCCCATTGGGGATTGGTTACAATTGGATTGTTTGTATTAAGTGTTTTTAGGAAAATCTCTGCCCCCAATGCCTGAGGAATTGCAAATTTATTCGTATTTTGGATCTCCCCCATCATATCATGAGCTATATAGAATCCTTTGTATTCCTTATCCCAGAACTGCTTAATAACAAATTCAAGGGTTTCGATGATAATGCGAAATATGTAGTTGGCGTATTCAAGAGCCTTTGGCACCTCGGAACTCTGTATCAAGCCTCGATAGATATTGTATGCTTCTAAAAGTGCTAGAATCATATAAAATTGTTTGCTAGACGCTTTTGACATGGTTTCATCGACAATCAAGCCATCTTCTGAGGTGTGTGCAAAGAATCCGCCATCATTTGGATCCCATAGATGAGATATAGAGAAGGAGATCGTTTTGTTGATGTAATCCAGGTATTGAATATCGTTAATCTTATGGTACAACTCACTTAGAGCTCGTATCATCAAGGCTTGGGTGACAGTACGTTTCAGCCGACCATCAATTGGGATAGTTCCGTTATCGGTCGAATATACATAAAATCCGGTGTTGTTCCTATCCCAAAGATGGGTTAAAGCGAATTCTGCTNNTGCTGTCTGTTGTGCTCGTTCAAGATATATTTCCGTTCCAAATTGGTCAAACGCAGAAATAAGTGCACTAATCACGATTGCTTGAGATTGGGTATCTTTGTACGTATCTTTGGTCCCATTGAAATCCGCGAAATAAAAACCTCTATCAATGTCATCCCAAAGTTGCTGGAGCATAAAATTGGTAGTCCTATTCGCTTGAGACAAATAGATGTCAGTCCCCGATACTTTATGGGCGGCAATCAGTGCGGATATAACTATTGCCTGATAGAGGGCGTACTTTACCTCGGCTTGGGGGTTATTTATTTGCGGATAGGCGCTTAGAACAGCTCCATCTTCGGCCCAAAAATCACGGATCAATGCATCCGCAGCACTCGTAAGGCGATCCAATATTAACGCGCGTAACGTCTGGTTTTCGACTTGTGGATATGCGTATGCCAACGTGTTGATGCATATCGCTTGTTCAAACGTAATATATTCGGTTCGTACCGTAGGGGTTCCATCACGTCCAACTTCTTTTAAGAAATGGCTTGTTTCCGCGTTCCAGAGGTAATTCAATAATTGTTCAAGTGTTTCTTGTGCATACTCCGTAAAAGGGGTTGTAGATCCCTCAAGTGGGAATTTGCTCGAGTTCACCGTCTCAAGAGTGTTTTGTGGCGTTTGAGTGGTTCCCACTGTCACTCCGAGAATAAAGAGTTGATTGCAGGTTATAAGCAAAAGAAGACAGCAACTAACACAAAAAAACTGAGATCTGTGCTTAAGCATATAATTATCATCCTTTCAAGAAATAAGGTGCTCTTTTTCTTATATTTTAAACTCGTTATTGGTGAGACTAAATGGAGCTTGGTATTGTACCACACACAATACATGTATACATGTATTCTCCCCTTGTCTACAGGTTTCCATTATCCTTTTCTCAGTGGTTCTTAAATTATTACTATTAGATCCTGTGGGACTTAAGTAGAAAGTATAAGAAACTTATAGAAAAAAGAAAAGGAGGTGAGAGATTAGGCTACGCGTCGTCGTCTAAGAACCGCAATTAGCAGGGTGATGCCAAGACCTAAAACCGCTAATAACTGTAAACCGGTTTCGCTAACTGTTGTTGTCGGTGGTTTCAGCGCTTCCTCTGAGTATCGGATAACTTCTTGGGCTTCCAAATCGGCTTCATCAAGCATTTCCTCTAGGTACATAGGATCATGGAATGCTAGAGTTGCTGAATGTCCAATTTCACCCCAGACTTCATCAAGGGCTTCGAAGTGTTCCGTAGCTTTCGCTAATTTATCGGGATCAACTCCTGCGGTCGTGTTTGCCGTCTCAAATACATCTTCTGCTTGTATCACTGATTCGTTGACCTCAGCTAATTTCTCTTCATACTGTTCTATGAGTGCATCTTTCGCTGCCCAGGCCGCTTCGGGATCAGTGTGGCAGCCCGTTTCGTTTGTATTAAGGTTTTCTTGGCCACAAGATGCTAGTGTGGCAGACATGGTGTGGTTCGTATTTTTGTCCCATGACTCCGTACGACTGGAGTAATCCGTTCCATACATATGACAGGTAGCACAGGTCACATCTTCAAATTCTTCTTCTTCCCAATCATAAACTTGTCTTTGCAAGTGGGGACCAGTATCCGTTTCGTGCGAGTGACAAGATACACACAAATCGAATACAGTTGCTTCCCGGATGCCGTGGGTTTCATGTTCGACAATATGCGGGTCATGACACACTACACAGGTGATCCCATTCTCCATCTCAGCAAAGGTATTAACTCCCCACACGGCTCCTTCAGCGGACATACAATGGATACACCGTGGAACTTCGGCTTGTGATTCTATGAGGGTTTCGTTTGCATGAGCGTGCCCACTTTTCGACCATCGTTCATAGTGGCTCCCATGGGTACTGTGGAAAGGGGAGTGACATTCACCACACAGCTCAGCGGCGAGGGTGGATGGCATGTGTCCCGGGCCACCGGGTGCTTGGAGGGGTCCATGGCAGGTTTCACAGGACACACCATCGACTAATGGGTCGTTTGTTGCGGTAAACCCATACAGGTCTTCTCCAATGAACTTGCCCGTTTCAAAGTTGGTCCCATTGACGTGGCACGTATAGCACGCCCTGTCAGGTGTTATATGAGTCGAAGAATTCCATGCAAGTTGATGCTTCGATCCTTCCCACACTGCTTTTTGATCCGGGTGGCACGCACCACAAAAATCAGATCCCATATATGTACCTTCTTGCATTGTAACACTTGTCTCGTTAGCAATATATGTGGTGGACACTGAGAATGTTTCACCGATAATAAGGACTGAAGTAAGAAGAATTGAACTCCAGAAGAGTAGAAGTAATCGCCGTCGTTTGATAAATCGTTTGCTAGTGTTCAAATATATTCTCACCTTTCTATTTAATTTATGCTGTTCGTTGAACAGCTTTTCGAAAGATAATTCTAATACTTAATAATTATTTCGTATACACATTATAGAACAATAATGATATAATTTTAAGACATATATTCTCAAGAGTGATTTCCTTTTTTTAAATAGTAGTACATATTTATATATAATATAATGTTTATAATAAAAAATAGTCAAGTCTCAAAGAGATTTCCAATAAGAAACAAAGATAAAACGAGTATTATGAGAAAATGAGACCCAACGAATACAAATTCAGGAATAATTTCGTGGAAATTAGCCCCAGCGAGTGTTTTTTCGGTTCCTATCACCACAGGAAGCAAAGCTGGAACGATTATCGGAAACATCAAAATTGGAATAAGAATGGATTTTGCTTCGGTGTGCATTGTTAAGGCTCCGACGACGCAGCCAGCAAAAGCAAGATCTAATGAACCCACTATCAATAAACCAATAGCTGGAACCACTGCTAATTCATAGTTAAAGAGTACAATACTCAAAGGAACCAATATGATCTCCACACAGGCGACCACCACAATACTGAACAACATTTTTGCAACTAAGATTGCTTGGGGCGATATAGGGGTTGATTTCAGTCCATCAATTGTTCCTTTGTCAATTTCTCGGGCAAAAGAGGTAGGAACATTTAACATGATCGTGAAGAATAGAATGACCCAAAGGAGAGCAGGAATCATTTCATCCACATAAAGGAAGAAGGGACCTAAGGAATAAGAGAATGCCAGAAGAGCTATGGCTGAAAAAAGTATTAAAGAGATGATTTCATGCTTCCGTCGAAATAAAATTCTTATATCTTTCACTGTAAGAATTTTGATTCTCTTTAATTCAGATATTGAAGCGTCCATAAAGCTCTCTCATTGTTTTGGTGCATGGATGTCTTGAATTTTGCCTTTTTTTAGAAGGCAAATCCAATCTGAAAAGGTATAGGCGAGATCTTTATTATGAGTTGTCAGAACGATCGTTTTTCTATTTTTAACCTTTCGTAGATAGTTTTGTACTATAATCGCACTTTTTTCATCCAATCCTGCAAAAATTTCATCAAGAACCAGGAGTTCTGGATCGTGTGCCAGTGTACGAACTAAATCAACGCGTTTACGCTGTCCACTAGACAATTGAGAAACTGGCTCATGTAAATAGGACTCAATACCGAAAAGTTCTATGAATTTGTCAAGTCGTTGGTTCGAACTTGGTCCCCCTTTATTTGACTTACCCATCATCTTTAGATAGAAAACTAAATTTTCCATGGAGGTAAATTCGTCATATAGAAGTGATTGATGAGCAAGGTATCCAATTCTTTTCTTGACTTGATAAGATACTTCTGTTGCGTCTTTTTGGAAGATATAGAGTCGCCCCGAAGAGGCAGAAAGGATTGTAGCAATCATCTTGATCAGGGTACTCTTTCCCGCCCCATTTGGCCCCAAGATACTAAATATCGTTCCTCTTGGTACCTTAAGGTTGACCTTATTGACTGCAACCTTATAGCCAAATCGTTTGGTGAGATTTTCTGTCAAAACTGCAACTGATTGGTCGGATTCAGTTGAACCCTGCTGATGCTGATTTCTTTGTTCCATTTTATGTCATCTTTACTGCTAGTTGGCCCAGAGTGTGGTATTTATATTATTCATACTTTGAGGGGCATTGCATCAACAGCTTTTGGGCTTCAAATTCTCCGATACTTATCAGTTGACCGATCGCCACAATTTTCTGGTTTTCTTGCAAGCCAGTCGGTGGGACATCGTGATATGTTATCTGAATTGAATCGTTTGAGTTTTCGATGTCTTGGAGAATGAATTTGGTAATAAGACTTGAGTAATATAAGGAGCCACTTTCGACAACTCCAACTAATTGGATATTTTTATCCTGATATGCAGAGGGATCCTGTTGCAATTCTGAGACTGTTATATAAGGATTCACAAATGATGACATTGATAGATAAATAGCAACTGTTGCTACTACTAGAATAATTCCTCCAATAGCTAGCTTTATCGATTTTCTAGACATTTGAAAATTCCACTCCTACGTGTCCAATTCTCCGTCGCATCTGTTTGGGACTGTTCTTACATGTTTTTCGTTGAGAGCTTTTTATATTTTGAGAAACACACCAACAATTGAAGATTTTTTGTTTGTGATTAATGTTTAAACCTGTATCTATTAAGTGAGACGTGGAACTCAACCTTAAAAGTACTATCTTACTGGTTATTGTCTTTGGTGGTTTTAGTTTTGAGAGCAGAGAGGTCTTTTTCCATTCTCTGCAGGCGTATAGTTAGAAAGAATAGAAATGCAGCTATGAAACCCCAAAACACTATCGCAACGATCAACAAATTAACAAGTGTAGTCATGTTAGTATGGCTCCTCGTATTTTCTAATTTTTAGATGGATATCGGTACGCTCAATTCTGAGGGTTATACGTAGTAGGTATAAAAACAAGAATGTGACAGCTACTACAGAGACAAATAGCGTGATCCCCATTTCCGGTAACATTGCAATACCACCTTCCTGGCCAGCAATTACTATCGGATGTAGGGAATAATATATCCGTGTGGATAAATAACTCAACGGCACAGTGGGAAAGATAAGAACCCCGAGAACTGCCGAAATGCGCGCACGCCGTTCTGGATCCTTCGTTGCAAATCGAAGGGATAAATATGCGGCGTAACCGAACCAAAGAATTAAGGTTGTAGTTTGTCGGGGATCCCAATTCCAAAATGCCCCCCATGTCGCGTTCGAAAAGATGGAACCCGTAATGATCGCAATGGAACAAAAGAGAACCCCCAGCTCCACAGAGGATACTGACAAAAGATCATAGTGATCTGATTTTTCTCTCAAATATAGCATACTACTTACGAATGTGATCCCAAAGGCAAGATAGCTGACCCAAGCAGCAGGAATGTGCAAATAGATGATACGTATATTATCACCTAGATTTACTTCAGGTGGAGAAAAAATATAAGTCATGTATTCGGCCAATAGAAAGATTATAATTGTCATGATCAAGAGGATTCTGTCGGATCTATCGATTTCCGAGAATTTTAGTTGAATACGCGATTTCTTTGGTTCTTCATCTAGGTTTGGAGTTTTTGTTATGCGACTTGTATCTGTCTTCAATCCTTTCGCCATTTTATGTTTTTTCGCTCTGTCAATTTCAAGACATAAAAAGGTTACGTTGTTTAGTTTAGCTTGATAATAAATGAGGAATGGAGACGATTAAGCAAAACGGTGTCGTCTAAGAACAGCTACTAATAGGATTATCCCAAATCCGAGTATTGTCAAATAAAGCAAATTTGGTTCACTCACTGATGCCTCTGAGAGCTGGATAACTTCTTCACAGTCTAGAATGAGTTGATCGATAGAAGTTGTCATTTCGTCAGGATTATGAAATCCTTGGCTACCCATAAGGCCAATATCATGCCAGAATTCGTCAATTTCTTCTAACTTGACCTCAGCTTGAGCTAGTACTGCTGGATCCGCTCCCGAGGTCGTTTTTGCCCTCTCAAAAGCTTCATGCGCAGCGGTCACATTTTTATCAGCTAATATAAAAATGTCAGCATACTCTGCTTGGATGTTGTTTTTACCTAGCCATGCGGCTTCGGGGTCACGGTGGCAACCCTCCTGTCCGCATGCACCTATCCAAGTGAACATTGTGTGGTTCGTCACTTGGATCCATTTGTCCTCGTGGTCTTGAGCCCACCCATACATATGACAAGTTGAACATTCAGCACCTTGTAAATCATGGCGGCTGCCTTTGTATATTATTGTTTGGTGTTCATGACAAGCCGCACACAATTCAGTAGATTCTTCTTCTCGAAGGTTGTACGCATGCTCAGCAGAATGTACATTATGGCAAACCGGACAAGAAATCGAGTTTTCAGTTTCAACTAGGGTATCTACTCCACCTAGTGGCCAAGGTAGCGCGCCTTCGGCAGTATGGCAATGTACACATTGTGGCTGCTCAATACCACCTTCCAATAGATTTGCTCGTGCACGTACATGATTGGATTTACTCCATGCTTCGAGCGCATTTCCATGACCCCATGAGTGAAATGGGCTATGACAAGTTCCACACAACTCAGCACTCAAGGTGACTGGCATGTGACCAGCACCTGCGGTTCCGTCGTATGGGCCATGACAGGTCTCGCAGGACACCCCTTCGTATGCTGGTTCGTTTGTAGCAGTGATCCCGAAATAATCAGCACCGATGGTACTACTTATGTGGCATGAATAACACTCCTCATTACTATTCGTACCTAAAGCATCGGATGCTGTGGCATGACCCGTCTCACTCCACGCTTCGTACTTCTCTACGTGGCACGTTTTACAAGTGTCGGGGCCTACGTACTCAAAGTCTTGTGTTGTTCCACCAGTTTCAGTGGTGATGAGGTGTGTGATAGACGTTGAGAACGCTTCGTCGACAATCAGGACCGAGGAAAGAAGGATTGAGCCCCAGAATAGTAAAAGCAATCGCAATCGTTTGACTGATCGATTTTTGGGTTTCAATGCATATTCTCTCCTTTATTATGATTTTATTCTGTTCTTTTCGCAGCAGTACTTTAAACATTACTATTAGATCCAGTGAACCGAGAGTAGAAAGTNNTGAAATTGATAGCATAGGCAACACATTATCTTTTAATAGCTACAATTAGTAGGACTTTGCTAACACCTAACACTGCTATTAGCTGCATGGCTTGATCACTAACGGTTGTTGTTACCGTCACTGTTTTTGGTGGCGCTTTCGCTTCCTCAGAGAATTGGATAACTTAATCGACAACACTAATGGCTTCATTTATCAAGTCATCGATAAGTTATGAATCATAACCTACTGTTTCTTTGACAGTCAACTCGACCTCGTGCTATCGGTCATCAATTTCGTGGAGTTTGACTTCTGCTGCCGCTAATTTAGCTGAATTTATGTCTGTAGTCGTGTTTGCTTTCTTGAAGGCTTTGCGAATCATAAACGATATATAAACAAGCTTTACTATATATAAAACTTGTTCCAAGGATCATAAAGCAGTAAAATGAATTTTGTGTATCAAGATGCTCAAAAAAATATTGGAGTATTATGATGTTTTTGAATATATGGAAGCCTATAAGTTGTATTTAGTTTATCTAATTGAGGAAACTCAAATTTATGTAAGACTATGATCTTTCTAAAAATAACTTTAGTTTTAATGATTATTTTGGACCCATTGCTTTCATCATATCTCTTACGATTGATGAAGATGTTATTAAAGATCATTCATGCAAGAGAAATCCCCTCTGAACTGGTNNACTGGTGGACACCAAATAAGAAAAGAAAGCTTTTCAAAGCGTTGGTCCTAGTATAATCACAACATACCGGAGCACGAATCCACCTATCAGAATGAGAAGGGTCGAGAAGTAGAATATTGATGAGCCACCAATTCTCATCCCCATCAAAGGCAATCCGATCTTTCCTAATAATACCCCCCCAACAAGGAAAATCAGAGTGAATAGTGTTCCGTATACCGATCCGATATTCAAAAGTGCTGTCCTTGCATCTATAGGCAGGAAAAACAAGTAAACTAGAACTATTAATAACTCGAGCACTCCCAAGAACACCATCAGTTTAGGCAGATGCTGCCACAGCCTTGTCTGCTCTATCTCTCGCGTGGATTTTGCGATGAACAGAAAAAGTGCATATCCCATACCTAGCGTGGATACGAGGAATAATAGAGGCACTGATGGGTTATTCCAAAGTGAGTGTTTAGAGTAAGATAGGAGGACTCCTGTGTAGGTTCCGGCCATAAAGGCGACTATTCCACCTAGGATAGCTATTACAGTCCTGTGTCTCTTTAGTAATTTCCATAAAGATGGTACACGGTTTCTTATTAGAAATCCGGTTTGAGCGAGCCAATAAGCAAGGCTAAGTAACATGAGAGTTACTATCAATATAGTACCCCAACTCATTGGAGAAGTTATGTGCGGATAGATTATTGTCCTATATGCTCGTTCTGGGTGCCCTAAGCTTAAGGTAAACATTGTTGTTCCAAGAGTTATTAGGATCCAAGACCAACTGACTCCCCTTACGAAGGTTTTCTTAAATTTTTTGCTTGGATTGAAGGATTCTAGGCCTGCTATTGCAGCGAATAGCCCCGCACCAAGTCCACTAAAAAATAGATAGAGTGTGATTAAACCACCCCAACTGTCCAATTCATTCACCGCACTCCTACTGATATTCTGGCATCCAACATTGGTAACAGTTTTATAAGTTTCTACTAATATATCAATATGAAATTTTTGTGAATTGCATNNTTGTGAATTGCATTATCTTAAACATAATTTCTATTATTTCATAATTTAACAATCACTTTTTGTGTGAGTTTGCGTTTTCTTAAGCCTTATAGTCACAAATTTTAATGTAAAATAATGAATGATCCTCCAATGCCATAAGAGTCATGGAGGATGAAAATCTGGAAAAAAAGGGGAAGGAGTGGGGATTAAAGTGATTGGCCTAGAAAAACAACTACATATCGGAGCACGAATCCGCCTAATACCACAAGAACAGTTGAGAGGAAGACTATCTCGGTGCCGCCTTTTCTTATCCAAATCAAAGGAAGGCCAATCTTTCCTAATAAAACTCCCCCAAGAAGAAAGATCAGTGTAAACAACGTTCCATATACAGTTTCTAGATTAAGGAGTTCTGCTTGTACCCCAGATGCCAGTAAACTCATGTATGTGAGAACTAGCAATAATTCAAACATTCCTAGGATCACTAGCAGCCGAGGCAATTGTCGCCATAACCCCGTCTGTTCCATCTCTCCCGTGAGTTTTGCAAGGAACAGAAAGAGCCCATATCCCGTTCCTATTGCTGAGGTAAGGAACAATATAGGTAATACTGGACTATTCCAAAGACTGAACCTAGCGTATGTTAGTAGAATTCCTGTGTAAGTTCCAGTCATAAAAGCGAAAATGCCACCAATAATAGCTATTACTGTCTTGAATCTATTTAGAAGCTTCCATAAAGGGGGTATCAGTTTTCTGATTAGGAAACCGGTATGAGCTAGCCAGTATGTGAGACTAAGGATTAAAAACGTTGCTATCGTTATCGAACCCCAACTCATAGGAGAATTAAGTTGTGGATGAAGCATTGTATTAGCGGCTCTTTCTGGGTGTCCTAAGTCCAGAATAAGTGTTATCAATCCAAAAGTTAGAATAATCCAAGACCAAGTGGCACCCCATGTTAACGTTTTATTATATTTTTCACTTGGACTGAAGGCTTCTAATCCTGCGACGGAAACGAATAATCCGGCACCTAATCCTCCTAGAAAGAGATCGAATGTTATAAACCAGCCCCAAACAACCAATCCATTCACACTCTGCTTTTTGAATCTATTACAACTTTGATTTTAGTTTGGTTTGACTCATGCTTTATCTTCGTCTGTTTCAGTAGATTCGGCTATTTCCTTGACTCTTCTCATTCTTAGGGCACCTAGCGTAAGAAGACCACCTATTCCAGCCGCAACAAGAACTGGTGGTCCCCTACTGACAGCTGATATGTAACCTTCAGTTTTCACTTCTGGAAATACAGCTTTCTCTACAGGATCAAATGTCTTCGGAAAGAGATATAACACTCCAAGTCCCCCGAGTTCTTTAAGACCATATATCCAAAGATTCTGGTTTTGAGAGACTTTTTGAGCTTCTTTAACAATATCATCTCTTGGACCAAACTTCAGGGCATTTGTAGGACAGGCGTTGGCACAGGCAGGCAACTTACCATCCTGAACACGCCAATAACAGCCATCACATTTCCGACTTACGCCATGAGGCGCATACTCCCCGACACTTGAACCCTCGTTTTTATGTGGACGGCCATAGGGACATGCATTTACACAATAGCCGCAACCAATGCAGCGATCTGGATCTATATAGACTAGACCTTTCCACTTTCTTATAGCCTCGACAGGACAAACTAACTGGCACATTGCCTTTTCGCAATGCATGCAAGAATATCTGATATTTGGGTTCTCTTCTGAACCTGTCATACTAGGCAAAGCTGCTTGTGCTTTCGAGACATATAGCCAATTTGTTGGGCTGAGTTCTAGCTCAACTCTTCCTGTGGGAAACTCATGTTTAGTCTTACAGGCGAAGTGACAGAGATTACAACCTATACAGGTCTCAGAATTGTACAAGAATGTATATCTTTGATTTTGAGCTGCAGTTAGGTTGAGTGACCGTCTTATTCCAAAAATGGAGGCTGTTGCGAACCCTACAAGCGCTGTCGTAAGGAATGTCCTTCGACCAACAAGCATAGACTCAAGTTCTTTTGCTTCCATTTTCAAGTCTCCTATTTTATTGCTATTATCTCCTCACATTCGATATAGACTTTTATTCTATGGATTAATATTTCGTATAAACCATATATTTTTATTATTTTAAATACATAATATATACGCAAAGAGAATTATATACTAATAAAATTTTAAAAAGAGATCTATAGTTAAAAGTATTGAGAATGTAAATATATAAATTAAATATTATATAGATATAAACAGTATTTATTAAATAAATATTTTTTTATTTTAAAACAAGTGAATTAAATAAATTCACATTTAAAATTAAGAGAAGTAAAAAACATGACAACTGATATCACTAAAATT
>JABAOC010021290.1_pt2 | contig 20999 bp, 12 predicted proteins | sample 7062161 | NCBI WGS metagenome assembly JABAOC01 (sample SAMN14538625, study PRJNA623070) | marine sediment metagenome | biome: marine biome [ENVO:00000428]; feature: marine pelagic biome [ENVO:01000023]; material: deep marine sediment [ENVO:00002113] | place: India: Gulf of Khambhat ... | reverse complement strand
AGGTCCCTGGTGCCTTTATACTCCGGCGAACTTGTATCGGCATCGCGCACGACCTCTTTATCAGTGCCGAAGTACACCTCATGCGAAGCGGCTGCATCTCCCGGCGACCATGTAAGTATCTGTGTTTGCTTTACATCCACAGCGCCATTAGAAGGCTTCAGGCTCACAACGGCACCTTCAGTAGTAAAGCTCCAGACGTCGCCTTTATACGTCTCGATAATATCAAACTCATCGACCCGCCAGTAGTAAGTCTTACCCGTTTTAAGTGGGCCGGGATTATAGGTCGCAGTTCCCTGAGGAAGACCTTCGGTTGCGTTACTCACATCGTGAAAATTATCACCGAAAAACACAGTATGTAATTTCGCACCGAAACCTTCCGTCCAGCTAAGCTGCACACCCGTATCTACCAACTCAGCACCATCAGCCGGGTCCGGGAAATACGCGGTCTTGGGTGGAATCGAAAAGCTCCATATCTTGCCTTTCCAGGGACTGTTCGGCTCGGTGTCATTGACCTCATCAATCCGCCAGTAATATGTCGTGCCCGGAACAAGGCCATCCGGATAAGCGAATCCGGGAAAGCCGGCAACATAAAACGTATCGACCTGGTTGCCCCGGAACGTGCCTTCGGCGCCGTCGTTAACATCGTCAAAATTCTCACCTAAGTACACATCGTGCGAGACGGCAAAATCTCCCGCATGCCAGCTAAGGTTAACCCATGTGTCCTCATGGAGTGCAGTGTCCTTCGGGACCGGGCCCAGGGCATACGGATATCCTTTACCACCTTCCATAGCAGCCAGAATCTCGACCTCCGTCAGCGCATGGTTGTAGATGCGGACCTCGTCGATAATCCCGTTATAGTAGTGGGAGCTGCCGTCCCGATGCCCAATTCGCAGAGGAAGTCCTGGAGGAACGAGCTCTCCGGTCTGGGCTTGTTCCAACAACATCTCTCCGTTTACATAAATTCTTGCGTCAGAACCGTCCCAGGTCGCGCAGGCATGCAGCCATTCATCCGGCTCTATAGCATTATTTGGTGTTGACTGCGTAACATGTCCGCCGTCTAAGGAAAGCGTGAAGTAGAGGTAACGCCCACCTCGGTTGACAAACAGCCCATAATTTTCCCATGGACCGTTTTGCTGCCCATTTGCCATGATTCCCAGCCAGCCATCACCGGCATCAATCCAGTTTATCCAGGCGGCAATTGTCACGTTGGGAGTTATTTCAAGACTGTCTGAGGTGGGAACTTCTACATAGTTGTCTTGCCCATTGAAGTGAAGAGCATTTCCATACTTACCTGTGCCCCACGTTGCGCCATTGATAGTGCCATTGTTGTCGTTACCGCTTGAGTCGTAGACAATGTCCCCTGAGCCCTCATCGAATGTCCAGTAAGCCACGAGCTCGGCTGAAGCATTGCCCGCTATGCTGAGGATCAAAACAAAAGAAATTAAATAAATCAATTTTCTGCACATAATAGTCCTCCTTAATAAAAGTTAAAAATAACTATTTACGCTTTGGCCACGAACCAAAACACTCGCTGAGTCGGGATATGAATTTTTCTTTGAAATGTAAAAACCTACACTTGCCAAGCACAAAGACGCCTTTATAACTAATGCTGTGCCTTGCATAATAACTCCTCCTCTATTTAGAAAACCCTAAAGCTTCCACACCACCAGCTAACTCTATTTATACCAGATTTTCTGTCTTAATGTCAAGAAAAAAATATAGTTAGGATGTTTCGATGATGTTCCTGGAGCAGCCGAAGGTGCCTTGGATGGAGCTTTAGTTCCGACCCATTGCTGAAAAGTGCATATCCGCAAAATCCATAAAGCGCTGCCAGTCGTATTGGGTAAGGTTATGGCCGCCGGAACGGACGTGATAACCAATAGCACCTTTCTGAACAGGCTGGTCAAGACCGGGCATCACCTTCACGCCCAGTCCCTTTACATCCAGCAAACGATAAACAGGGGCAGCATTTTTGCACGCTAAGAACTCACCTCGCGGGTCGGCCCACAAGTCCTTATCAGCACTGGTTACATAAACCGGACGCGGCGCAACCAGTGCAATTAGCATATGCTGGTCAACCGGCAGGTTGTCTTCCTTGCCGTTGTATTTTTTAAAATTCTCGCAGAACCAATGCGGAAAACTCTTATTGATACGCTCGACGGTCTCTCCGAATCGCCGGCGACTCAGCGCCGCCCCGCCGCAGCCGGAGTTGTTGGAAATCACAAAGGCAAAACGCTCATCCTGCGCACCTGACCAGAGGGCCGTCTTGCCCAAGCGCGAGTGTCCTAACACAGCAACGCGCTTGTTATCAATATCACCATCGGTCTCAAAATAGTCCATAGCGCGGCTTAAGCCCCACGCCCAGGCGCCAATGGAACCCCAGGCATCAGGTGCGCGTTCGCCATTGATTAGCTTATCAAACGCCGGATGCACTCCGTTTTTAAAACCATCGTGGAAGTCCGGGTCGATGTCACCATAGTAAATCGTTGCCAGGCCGTAGCCGCGTTTGAGAATCTTTTCGACTGGAAATCTCGCACGGCTGCGGCCACGCGACTCTTCGTTAGCGCGGTTTTTCACTACTCCTTTGCTTCCCCGGCGCATCCAGCTTTCTGAGAGCTTGATAGCAGGGTCGCGGTGGATGGTATGGTTGCCGCCAAAGTTCAGGATAACAAAGGCCGGAACAGGCTTTTTGGCAGCATTGGGCAGATAGATAAGGATGTCCATCTTCGGCCCATCTTTTTTGCCGGTAAAATTCACGGTTACCTGCTTGCGAATGGCCAAACCGCCCAGTGCCTTTCGCTCCAAGTCAAAAACCTTGAAGGCCATATTCTTCGGCTTACCTATTGGCGCGCGGCCATAGACATATTTTCGGAAAAGCTCAAGTATTTCCGGCCGACGTTTGGTACGCCATGTTCCAGCGTTGGTTACCTTCGTTCCATCGGAGAGCACCAATGGGTCAGGCAAAGTGTATTTCGGGACTTTTTGCTCGGAATAGTTGGTCTCGGAGTGTCGTTTCATAAGTTCCTCAACTAATTCGGGTGAGGCCTTCCAGCCGCTATCTGTGGAGTTACTGAATCCAAAGACCTCAGCAGGAAAAAAAATGGTACTGAAGACGGTCAAAAACGTTATGAGTAATTTATTGTTGAACATATAAAAACCTCCAAATCTTAACTAATTTTTCGATTGTAATCAATTGTATCCCAGTCAGTCAATATTCAAACCAGGGATTTCAGAAAAGAAAAATGTGCCCTGCGGGCCAAAACCTAATCACAATCAGGAGCGGTACAAAGCAGCCACTCGGCCGCCATAAGGGCGAAATCCCTAAAGTCAACTTTGCAATCCTTATTAAGGTCGGTGAAGGGGTACGGATGCTCCGAATCTCCGCAATATGGTAATGGGTTAACCGTCAGGTCATAGAGAATCGGTGAGGCCTGCTCGCCAGCACTTTGAAAAGTAACTTTCATTTCCAAATACCTTCCGTTCGGAGTATTCAGGAGCGCCGAATCGTTCTCGGCCTCTTCCCATACAGACCATCTATGCCGGTCATTGGAGCTCCTCGCTTTAACAGCTAAAGATGTTCCTGCCGGCTCATCGCTGTTCCAGGATATCAGGCCCCATTGTGAATCAAAAACCTTAGTATTGTGAACAACCGTCCATGAGCCGGTTTTTGTCGTGAATGTTCTCGATATTAGTCCCGTCATATCGCTATAGCCGTAGTGCCTGGTGCCGGCGATTCTTTTCGAAAGGTCAATCAGATTAGTTTCAGGATCTATCCTGTTAATATACTCGTCGCCGTTATTCACCACCCAAACCTTGCCTTCAGCATCAACTACCACGCCCGTAGGGATATTTCCGACAGGAATGGTCTGCAGCTTATCACCATCATTACTCCAACGAGTCACGGTACAAGGCTGGGAATCAGCAGTCCAGACATCACCGTCATCTGTGCAGGCCACTCCTCTTGATTCATATACGCCGGTCTTGGTCCAATCAAGCGTGCCGGTTTGTATGTTAATCCTCGAAAGTTTAGAACCCGTCCATCCGGTAACAAAAAGATGCCCGAACCTGTCTAAACCCAAGCCATAAACGAAATGCCCTAAATTAACAACAGAAAGTGAATCGTCGATTGGGTCCAATCTCAACACATAGCCTTTGTTGTGGCCGGAAGACCATAGAATACCATTCTCGTCCACCACAGCCCCATAGGCTGTATGATTGAACGATGAAACGTCAATAGTCTTTAATATTTGCCCATCCGAACCACGTATATAATAATACTTCATACTGCCGAAACAGCCCGCCCAAATATTGCTGGATTTGTCCACAGCAATTCCTCGCGGCCCAACCTCCCAGGAATCGCTCGTATAAGCTCCCTGATACTGACCTGGTATATACGTCCCTTCAGCTCCCGGAATTAATACTACCTCATAAATAACGCATTCATCGCTGGCCCAGGGCAGGATTTCATCATCACTAATTTCGCCATTTCCATCGAGGTCGCGGGATGTTTCAATAATGCCATTCCAGTTGCGGTCCATATATTGTCCATTTTCCAGCAGCCCTATCTTAACCACGGTACCGGTGTAGCGATTACCCACCCAGCAATTGCCGAACAGATCGACCGTTGTTCTCGAGGGGTCGCCATTTGAGCGAGGCCCTGTGCGATATCTGCCCAATTCCCTGCCGGTCCTTGTATCCACTTTGGAAACTGTCCCTTCATTGGTGTTGGGTACCCAAATGAATGGCAAAGTAGTAGATTCGGTTGAAAGCTGGAGTTGGTCAGGAACCGTTACATACTCGAGACTGATAAGTGCCCCTCTATCAAAATCCTCATTTATGGTATATATCCGGCCCCGGCCAGATAGAGGGGCTGAGGCTGCAAACGTTGTTACCGCTTTGACCGCGTCATTTTTATTAGCATCGCTCGAAGAGACTGCCGTGACCAGCTCTTCCAGCACACTTCCATCAGGTATGTTAGGTTCGGGTGTAATTTCCAGTAACAGTTCCAGAGAGCCGCCGGAAGGCAGAACCGGACTGCTCCATCCGGCGCCTGTTACTGCGTCAGTAATATCGGTCTGGCTCAAAGTATCAAAGTAACTTACGTTCCAATTTTCATTCCCTCCGGAGCAGGTAATTATAAAACGGTCAGACGCAAACCTTTGGTTCTCCAGCTTTATATCGTAAATGGCGACCATCCCCTCACTAATGGTCTGGTTTTTCGTCTGCAAGGTTAAATTATTATAAACATCATCGCCGACATACAGGAGCTCATCGTCTGTGCGAATCTGCAAGTCCGGCTGAACATATTGGCTCGAATCAACAACGATTACGTTGTCAAACACAGCTCTGCACTGTACACCGTCCATGCGTGATGTAACAGCCAAACCGATATAGACAGTCTGGGGCATGTCGATGGTCGCCGGGTTACGGCCTTGTGGGTCCGGAGAGACAAACTCATCGTTGGGCTGGGCGACCCAATTAATGCCATCCGCCGAATAATAACCTGTGAATGTGCTGCCTTGACGCACAATTCTAATCCAGCAGGGCAAAGTGATTTTGCCCGGCCTTGTACTTGATGAATTCGTGGATTGACCGGTAAATTGGCGGTGCATAAAAATCGTACCACCAGACGGCGTCAGCGCCATAAAAGCATGCTTGGAATCGGCTTCAAGACTCTGGCGAATCATCAAGCCGGCCTTGGCCCAGTCATTGGTATTTTCTATGCTCACGAGGCGTGCCGTTATTACACTGTCGCCCAACACTGTCATACACACGTAGCTGAAAGAATCTGAGTTGTACCAGATGTCTGCACCGTCTCCGTCAACAATCCATTCATTATTTTCTTCAAATGCAACCCCGGTTATACTCGTCTGGCCAATATCCTGCAGGGACCATCCGGGGGGCAGTTGAGCTAAGGCACTGCCGGCAAAGGTCAGTGCCAAAACAAATAAAACCAGGAAAGTTAATTGTCCATAAATAGATAGTTTCATCTGAGAAACCTTATCTGACTGCACCTATGTTTGCCTCGACACCTGTACCCGCGTTTTCTGTGCGGGCAGCACAGGTGCGGGCACAGGTAGCGCAGGCACAGGTGTTTTTCAGCTTCGCCGCTATTATTTGCAGGGCTTTATGAGAGGGACCCCGCAAGGCGAGAACCCAGACAACTCCTCGGATAAATAAAGATGTTCTTACGCAGCAAAGCGAGAACGCACATCTGTTGGCAAGCTTAATTATACCAGTTTATCGCCCTATTAGTCAAACCTCTTCCACGAAACGACACGAGTGTTTCGTGGTGTTTTATCTAAATTCAGACACCTGTACCCGCGTTTTCTGTGCGGGTAGCACAGGTGTGGGCAGAATCCCCGCCAATCACGATTTGCACCAAGTCTGCTAAAAAAACAAGTGGAGACAGAAATTCCCTGAGTGCACGAAAAACTCTAATACAGAACAGGTTACTTAGGACAAATCCCGACAGTTCTCAAACATGCGGTCAACAGGAGCAATTACTTCGCAAGTCTTTTTGTAACTTGTACTCAACGCTATCGACAAGGGCCTGCCAGGATGCCTCGATGATGTTCTCGGAGCAGCCGACCGTTCCCCAAATAGAGCTTTTGTCCCGCGACTCAATTATTACACGCACACGGGCGGCAGTTCCGGCAACGGGATTGACTACACGAACCTTGTAATCAATCAGGTGAATATCCTTAATACCGGGATAAAAATTCTCCAGCGATTTTCGCAAAGCAGCATCAAGCGCATTAACCGGGCCGTCACCCTCGCCTACAACATGTTCGGTTACGCCATCCGGCCGAATGAGTTTGACCGTTGCCTCGGTAACCATATCGCCCGTTGCACGCTTCTCAACAATTGTATGATACTTTACAAGCTCAAAAGACGGCTTATACGTGCCCATAATCTTTTTGACCAGCAGGTCAAAACTGGCGTTTGCGGCCTCGAATTGATAGCCCTGGCTTTCAAGTTCCTGAACACGGGTGAGTATCTTTCGGGCCAGCTTCTTATCCTCGGCTATCTTTGCCTTTTCCAGCTCAGCCAAGACAGTTGATTTGCCGCTTAGTTCAGATATAAGAAACCGCCTTTCGTTCCCGACAAGCTCTGGCGCGATGTGCTCATAACTGCGTTTGCTTTTGCGCAGGGCATCCACGTGCAGGCCGCCCTTGTGTGCAAAAGCGCTTTCGCCAACATACGGCATATTCATCACCGGCGTTAGATTGCCTATCTCAAAAACATAGCGAGATACCTCGGTCAGGGTCTGGATTTTTCCCGGGCTAAGGACATCAAAACCCATTTTAAATGCAAGGTTTGGAACGACCACGCACAAATTTGCATTTCCGCACCGTTCGCCCAGACCGTTAATTGTACCCTGGACGTGTCGGGCGCCGGCTCGAACCCCAGCAAGGCAGTTGGCTGTGGCGCAATCGGTATCATTGTGAGTGTGAATCCCAACCATCACCGTGCTGAACTGCTCACAGACGGTCTTTGTGATTTCGTACACTTCATCGGCCAGAGAGCCGCCGTTAGTATCACAAAGAACAAGCACATCGGCACCAGCCTGAGCAGCAGCAGCTAAAACCTTCATCGCGTATTCCGGATTTTTCTTGTAGCCGTCGTAAAAGTGTTCGGCATCGAAAATAGTCTCGAGGCCATGCTTTTTAAGATACTCGACAGACTCAGCGCAAATAGCAAGGTTCTCATCGAGCGAACAGCCCAACACGTCCGTTACGTGCATGTCCCAGGCTTTGCCAACCAAAGTAGCGACCTGAGTTTTGCAGGCAAGCATTGCGTTCAACGAGAGGTCATCCGAGACCTGGTAATCAGCTCTGCGAGTGGTTCCGAACGCTACAACTTTTGAATTTTTTAAACCCAGTTTGGCAGCTTCGGTAAAGAACTGCATCTCCTTTGGATTGGAAACAGCATATCCGCCTTCAATATATTCGAGGCCAAGCTTGTCGAGGCATTGAGCGATTGCAAGCTTGTCTTCCAGCGAGAAACTGACGCCTTCGGCCTGCATACCATCGCGAAGAGTAGTATCGTAAAGCTTTATTTTTTCCATTCGTTCGTATCTCGTATTTGGACTATTGGTCTATAACACGACAAATGCTTGGTGGTTACTGGAGGTTGCTCCAAGCCACTAAATTAGATGTTACAGAATACTATCATAAATTAGAAATTTTGCGCTCCATATACTTGCGCATTTTCCGCGTTTCATTCTATCGAAGTAATATCGGAATGTAAAGGATGAAAAGTCAGCAATCAAAAGAATAGCGATAAAATGAGCACCAAAAAATATGTTCAAAAATTTATTGTAACACCCTTGCAATCATGTCGATAGTTAGATAAAATCATAAGTTTGTGTAAATATAGATAAGTAGCTTAGTGTATTGGGTGTAATAAATATGATTCTGACACAAATATTGCAACCAAATTGCGTTAAAGTGCCGGTAGAAAACAAAGACAAGGAAGCAGTGATAACCGAACTTGTGGATTTGCTCAATGCGAACGGATTATTGTTAGACAGAGATGTGGCCCTGGATGCGGTCTTGACACGTGAACGAACACGAAGCACCGGAACGGGCGCTGGGATAGCCATCCCTCACGGCAAATGCAATGCCGTTAAGGAACTGGTTATGGCGATTGGAATTGCACATGAGCCGATCGAGTTTGAAAGCGTCGATGGAAAACCGGTAACAATTCTCATTCTGCTGGTCTCGCCGGCTGACCAGACCGGCCCGCATATTCAGGCATTGGCCAGCATAAGCAGACTGATGCTGAATGAAGAATTTAAACAAAAGCTTGAACAAGCCGCCTCCGCTGAGGAGGTTTACGAGCTTCTGAACGATACAGAGAACAAATAGGTATTTACCTGCAGGTCATAGTTCATATATAGAGCACTAATTTGTTGTTTCCCAGAGGATGAGGCCCATTTCATAAGGATTAACCAGGTCGTCGTGCATAGGTAAAACTCTCACAGCGACGCCGTGTCGGCCTGTTTTACTACAAGGCATCGAGCCAACAAACCAATGTTCGCCTTGCTGCTCGGATGCTTCCTTATAATCCATTCTTACAGCGGAGCCTCGCCTGATATTACCCCAGGTATCAACAGGACCATGATAAAGCTCAACTGAAATATCATCTGGGCTAATCCTGCCCAGCTTAACCAAGGCTTTGATGCACAACCGTGAGCCAACTTTTAATTGGGGGTGCTCGGGATTTACTTGTTCGTTACCATTGCCGTTGTGAACTTCCATTACCACATCTTTGACGGCAAATTCAGGCCAGGCTTCTCTCATCTGGGCCTTCCACTTTGAAAATTCCCTGGCTTTGCTGCAATCTGTCGCTGTCAGATAGCTGTATTTTGCCAGAGCGGGATTGTAGAGCCTTTGAGTATACTCAGCAACCATTCTGTGCGTGTTGAACCGTGGCGCTATCCACTTGATAGAACTTTTTACTCTTCGTATCCAAGCCCGCGGCAAATTGTCAGCCGAGCGGGTGTAAAAAAGTGGAATAACTTCATCTTCCAAAATATTATAAATAGCCCGTGACTCAAACGTATCTCGATAATCCTCATTCTCATAGCTCTGGCCTGCGCCAATGGCCCAGCCCCCCTCAGGCGTGTAACCCTCGCACCACCAGCCGTCTAAAGTGCTCATATTCAGTCCACCATTGACTGCTACTTTCATACCACTTGTGCCGCTGGCCTCCATCGGTCTTTTTGGATTGTTAAGCCAGAGGTCAACACCGCAAAGTAAAACCCTTGCCATATCAATATCGTAGTTTTCCAGAAATATTAAGCGCCGCTTGACATTGTACTGCTCGGCAAAGTGAACAATCTGACGTATAATATCCTTGCCTTCCGAGTCCTTTGGATGAGCCTTACCTGCGAAAATAATCTGAATAGGCCGTTCGGAGTCGTTAAGCAGCTTTGAAAGCCGCTTCGGGTCTCTAAGCAGCAGATTGCCCCTTTTATAACCGGCAAATCTCCTGGCAAAACCGATGGTTAGTACCTCAGGGTCAAGAATCTCCTCGGCGCGGTTCAATTCGGTATGGTAAGTACCTTTCCGTTCCATTTGAGCCTTAAGTCGATTGCGTACAAAAACAATCAACTGCTCTTTACATCGTTGATGTATTTGCCAGAATTCCTCATCAGGAATTCGCTCGACTTTATTCCAGAGTTGCCCATCCACAGTTTCATCAGTCCAATTCGGACCAAGATACCTTTCATATAAAGAGTTCATCTCCCTTGATAACCAGTTTTTGATGTGAATACCGTTCGTAATCGGTATTATAGGCACCTCATCGAGAGGAAGTCCCGGCCAAATGCTACCCCATATCCCGCGCGCTATTTGACTATGCAATTTACTTACGCCATTCGTATAACCGCTCAAGCGTAAGGCCAAAATTGTCATTTTAAATGTCTCACTATCATCATCAGGAAGTATCCTGCCCAATGACAAAAACCGCTCTCTACTTATGCCGAGATTCGGGAAATAACTACCGAAATATTTATCCATCAACGCCACATTAAATTCATCAAGCCCGGCTTTAACAGATGTATGCATCGTAAAAACGTTGCCGGCTTTTGTTGTTTCCATAGCCTCATCAAAACTCATATTTTTGGCGGCTTGCAACTCACGGATTCTCTCTAATGCCATAAAAGCGGCATGCCCTTCGTTCATATGACAGACGGTCGGTGTGATATTCATTGCAGACAGGGCTTTTAAGCCGCCAATTCCCAACATAATCTCCTGGCGAATTCGCAGCTCGCGGTCGCCGCCGTAGAGAATGCTGGTAATCATTCGGTCTGCCGAGGAATTCGCTGGTACGTTCGTATCCAGTAGATATAACTTCACCCTGCCGATAGAAACACACCAAACTTGTGTCACTACACATCTGCCTGGATACTCAACGCTGATTGTTAAGGGCCGACCGCTTTCTTCGCGAACAAGCTCCATTGGCATACTATAGAAATCATTCTCTATATATTCCTCTCTCTGCTCACCTTCGAGGCTCAAAAACTGGCGGAAATAACCCTTCTGATACAAAAGACCGACGCCCACCAATGGAACCCCGAGGTCAGAAGCACTTTTTAGGTGGTCTCCTGCTAAGACTCCTAAGCCACCTGCATAAATTGGCAAACATTCATGAATGCCAAACTCTGCACTAAAATAGGCAATAATTGGTTCAGTGAATTTTGAACAAACCTTTTCATACCAGGTCGGTCTATTAAGATATGATTTGAGCTTTTCGGCAGCGTTCTGCAACTGGCCCAAAAAGCCCTTATTTTCAGCCAGTTTGTCAAATCTTTCCTGCGAAATAGTGCCAAGCAGTTTGACTGGATTGTGGCCGCAAGCCGACCATAAATCACTATCAATACGCTTGAATAATTCTGCAAACTCAGGATTCCAGCACCAAAACATATTCTTAGCGATAACCTCAAGGTTTTTGATAGGCTCGGACAACGCCGGCAAAACGGTGAAGCTTCTGACACTTGGCATTCTTATTTCTCCACAATCTAACTCTATAAAAGTCCTAACAATTTAGGTCAAATAGGGATTCTCCATTAGTTTCCGTTTAATTTTAATCGACAAATATATTGGTTATCTTAACCCGAAAAACCAAATCAAACGGTAAGTTTGTCAAATTTGAAATGTCCGATATATGCCCCACTTTATGGGAAAAAACAAAAAAAGGCCTGAACAAACAGGCCTTTTATCTTAGTTGCGTGGCCCTCCTCCACGGGTGCCGTAAGAAAGCGTTCGAAAAGAACCCATTACTTCCAAGTGGGCAATCGTTGCTTGTGTCCGAAAGTCCTATCGGGTAGGCTTTTCCGATCCATCAAGGCCTGATTTCCCTGAGTACGGGTATCGGTTCTTTCAAACACCTGCTTCCTATACGAACACCGCAGGGGTTAGCCCGCAACATTATTTGTACCAGATTCCAAATAAAAAGTCAATAAAATATCAACAAAATTCAGGTGAATAATTAAAATCTTCAGCCTTTCTCTATTTAGATTTTCGGCTTTCGGCCCGTTTTTTCTAAAGACAAATTCAGACTTAAAATTAAAATAGCCACATTCGGTGTTTGTGGCTAACCGAAAACTCGGTTATCGACCGCTCGCTTACACTCTCGAGGTTGTCGTTTTATACTGACTTTCCCAAGGAACTTCTCGTGTAATACGAATCATACCGTGCGTAGTTCTGCACGTACGGACTGAGCCAAACTCTCTACAATATCAGCCTCAAAGCTGTCAACTCTCTGGTGGGTCAATGTGCCGTCTTCATCTCTAAAGCGCAGCGAAAGCGTAACACTTTTTTTGCCGGACCCGATGCCCTTGCCATGGTATATGCCGACAAATTGAACCTCTTCAAGCGCAACGGAGGCCTTGTTTTTAACCGCCTCAATAATATCAGCCCAATGGATATTCTCGTCCACGATAATCGAAAGGTCTCGCTGTATCGCCGGAAATCTTGGTAGAGGCTTGACTTTTATGGCGCCACTTTGCAGAGTCAAAAGCTGTCCAAATTCCAGCTCTGCAGCGCAGGGCGAAAGCTCTTTGAAATCAAATTTTTCTTTCACCACCTGTGAAACAATCCCTGTGGTACCGATTGTTTGAGAGTTCACGATGATTTGGGCACCGGTTTGCGCCCAGAGAAGGTCCGCAGGAGCAAAAACAATTTGTGCATCTCTATCAATTTTTTTTATCAGCCCTTCAATCACGCCACGCAGGTCTCTCAAATCACTGTCACAGACCAGAGCCAGTTTTGTCTTCTGAATCGGCAGCCCGCCGTCTTGCTCACGTATCGGCACAAAAGTATCTGCAATCTCAAATATCCTGCACGGCAAGTTCTTAGCGTTAAGGTTTGTCTTCAAAACTCCCAGCAGAGAGCCGATAAGGTTCTGGCGAAGCAGATTCGCATTTTTTCTGGATACGTCTTTTACTCCTAAATATTCCTTAACACCTGTCTTTGTGAAAAGTTCAGCAATAGAATTGTCAACAAAGCCGACATTTATCGTTTCATAAAAGCCACACCCGTTAAGATACATTCCGAGCGACTCGACCAGCTTCTGACGAGTATCGACCGGCACTACTTCGATTTTGATTTTCCGTTCTGTTGGTACTTTGTTGTAGCCATATACACGTGCGACTTCTTCAATTAAATCAACTTCACGATAAACATCGCTTCGCCACGAAGGTACCGAGCAAACTATCAAATCATCCTTGCTTTGCGGCTTGAAACTTAAGGCTGAGAGAATTCTCAGCACTTCTTCGCAAGGGACCTCGATACCGAGCAATCTACTTAAGCGTGAAAGCCGCAGCGTCACCTCTTTCTGTTCCGGCTTTTTCGGGTAAATATCAATCACACCTCTGGCCACTTTACCACCTGCCACTTGAGTTATTAATTGTGCAGTACGCTTCGAAGCCCATTCCACCATCTCGATATCGACAGTACGTTCAAATCGAAAGGCGGCCTCCGAAGGCAATGCGAGTCTGCGGGATGTTGTGCGGACACTGACAGGGTCGAAGTAGGCATCCTCCAGAAGAACTGCGGTGGTCATTTCGCTGACCTCGGTATCCAACCCGCCCATAACGCCAGCTATAGCCACAGATCCCCGTGCATCGGCAATAACCAGCATATCAGTATTAAGATCGCACTGCGTACCATCGATGCTGGTCAGACGTTCGCCGGAAATGGCTTTTCTTACTATTATTTTGCCATCAGCAATCTTGGCGTAATCGAAGGCATGTGGCGGCTGGCCGGTCTCCATCATGGCGTAGTTGGTCGCATCAACCACATTATTGACGCTCCGCAGCCCCACAGCTTCAAGTCGTTTCCTGAGCCAATCCGGCGATGGGCCCACTTTGACGCCGTCAATAATCCGGGCGGTATATCGGCCGCACAAATCCGGCTCGACAATTTCGACACCGGCAAATTCTGTAACATTTTTGTCCAATTCGTCCAGCTCAACAGTCGGCATCTTTAGTTCTTTGCCGGTCGCAGCAGCTAACTCACGGGCAACGCCGATATAGCCTAAGCAATCACCGCGATTGCTGGTTATCTCAACGTCGATTACAACATAGGCACCGGGATGTTCTATACCCTCACGTTCTATACCCTCACAAGGAAATCCTAAGTCGCTCAGTACCTCAGCAATTTGGTCTGCACCAAGACCGGTTTCGATATAATCACTTAACCAACTCAGTAAAATTTTCATAACGATAGCACCGTCGAAAAACAAAACCTCAAATTTGGCACCTGTATCTGCGACTACCTGTGCAGGAAAAGCATAGGTGCAGGCAATAACTTAACCTCCTGGGCCGTTTCTGTCAACCCTATTAGAAGTAAGTTAGATTTGCATAGCCTCAGTCCATTGTTTACACCCCCAAACAAGCCTTCGACGAACTCAGGCCAGGATTTGAGAGTACCAACATGGAGTACTGGAATATATCAAAGTTTAATAACACGACAATTTTCGGGACAGACCGGATGTCAGGTAAAATGTCAGGTTTTGTTTTTGGCAGTTAGCAAATCCACCGCCTTTTTAATATTCTCAGCGGTTGAGATTAAGAACAGCTCATCGCCTTCGTTGATGACCTGCTTGCCCCTGGGGATTGAAAATTCTTCGGTTTCCTGATTATATACTGCAATGAAAACACACTGGGATGGGAAGTGGCGACTTCCTACAATGTCCTCAACGCTCTTACCGGCGACTTTTGCATGCTCAGGGACAATAATCATGAAGATATTCGCCTTGCCTCCGCCTATGGTTGTTATTCTTCGCACCTGAGGGTTCTCGATATCCATCATTATCTGGCTTACCATCAGGTCGGTTACACGAACAATCGAGTTTACGCCCGCAACTCTATAAGCATTTTTATATGCAGGGTCTCTCATCCTTACTATAACCTGGGGCACCTCAAAACTCTTAGCCAATATTGCGCAAGCAAGGTTATCGGCATCATTGCCCGTTGCAGCAACCACAACATCGGCCTTTCCGATGCTGGCTTCATTCAAGGCTTCGATGCTCGTGGCGCTTCCGTTAATCGCAACAACTCCTGTTTCCGCATAAAGCTTGTCACAGATTTCCTTGTTCTGCTCAATCAAAACTACATCATGCCTGTTATCCAATAATCTGCGAACAATTCCTCCCCCAACCATCCCGCCGCCAGCGACTATAATATACATTTTTACTGCCTCCAATTATGAATAATTTCCTATTTGCTTGTCCCTCTGCCCATTTATTTCCAGGCCTTTCTTGAAAACAAAAGCAATACCGGCAATATTTCCAGTCTTCCTGCCAGCATCCCAAAAATATACGTCAGTTTCACTACAGGGTGAATTTCTATCATATCCCGGCCTGAGATATAACAGGGGCCGATATTGCCCATCGCGGAAAACATCCCCGAAAACGACTGCCAGGGGCTTTGATTGGAAAAAAGAGCCGTAATCACTCCGCCAACCAGTAATAATGCCATCCAGGTGAAAAATAAAGCAGCTATCCGATGCACTTCGTCTTCTGGTATCATTTTCCTGTCAATAATCAGCCCCGAGGACGCCTTGCTGGAGGTTCTTAGCTTGAAAAGCTCCCTGAACATCAGCCGATTAAGTATGGCAATGCGCAAAACCTTAAAGCCGCCACCTGTTGAACCAGCACAGGCACCGACAACCATCATAACCAGGAACAATTGCTTAGCCGCGGCACCGAAGAAATCAGAGCCAATATTCTTTGTCGCAAAACCGGTCGTTGTCAGAATAGAAATCACCTGAAATATGCCGTGCCGGAATGAGCGCTCAAATTCGCCGAGGTCGATAGCGGTACCACGCCTGAAGAGGGCTCCGAGAGCACCTGTCCGGTAGAGACGCTCAATCATGATGACGGTTATAAAAACAGCTATGAGTCGCCACCAGTATCGAATTTCAATGTTGTCCCAAAGTGCCTTAAAGTCTCTCGTCAAGAGACGGTAATGCACCAGAAAGTTGATTCCGCCTAACATCATTATGAACGCCAAAGTATATTCTATCAGCCTGTAATTGGGATGGGTTACGTAGAATGCTATGCTGTCGTCATGAGGTGAGAAGCCGCCTGTGGACAAAGCGGACAGGGCGTGGCAAACGGCATCGAAAACCGGCATCCCTTCGACAGCAAGAACGGCTATAGCCAATAGTGTGAAGCCCGCGTATATCGCCCAGATTATTCTGAGTGTATGGAATAATCCGGGCGCAGGCCTGCGGGAAGAAATCTTGTGGCTCTCGGCCCCGAAGATATGATGAGCCCCGCCGGCCTGAAAGGTTAGCACTAAGAAAAAGGAAAGTATGCCCAAGCCGCCCAGCCACTGTGTAAGCGCCCGCCAGAAAAGTATGCTCCTCGGCATATCATCCAGCCCGGAAAAAATTGTAATACCCGTGGTAGTAAAACCGCTCATAGCTTCAAAGTAGGCATCGAGATAGTTCGAACGAACTGCAATTACGAAAGGCAACGCTCCCACCGCTGAGACAGCAAGCCAGCTGAGGGCACATATAAGCATTGAACCGGTGGGATTAAGAGCTGCCGGCTTAAACTTGTGACGCAAAATCATTCCAAGCGAAAATGAGATTAGAGCCGCAACGGCAAAAGCGGTCGCGGTTACCCAGCCGTCACCCATCTGTCCCCAGTAAATAAGTACGATTATCAGTGGGAACAAAAGAATCAGGCCTAATATCTCCAGCAGATTTCCAATAAAATGCAATATGCAACCGATTCGTCGAAATCCGTTTCTCATTCACAGCTCCATAGTTAATCAAACACCGCTGTAAGCCCCAGCGACTCCCGTCGCCAGAGGGGGCTGCGGGTGGCCTGATTTCCGAATTATATTTACGATGGGGACTATTGCAAGCAATTTAACCAGCCAATATCACAGCCGACCGGCACGAAAGATTTGTAATGGGCAAATTTGGACTTTTTCGTTCTTAATTTTTCATTATAATAAGAGGGAGATTGCTTCGTCGTCCAGTATCAAATTTTGATACAGGACTGCTCGCATTGACGTGGTAGCGTGCCTTTCGTCATTGCGAGCAAGGCGCAGCCGATAAAGCATTTAGCCCTGAGCGAAGTCGAAGGGGCGGCAATCTCAATCTCAGCAAGACTGGAACACAGTCTTGACTACATAAAATAAATACGTGGGGCAGCGTACAATGGACGATATCGGGCGATTTGAACAACTTATCAATAGCGGCTATTGTTGCATATCTATCGTTACTCATGAAGAACGGTACGCACTGGAAATCGTAAACCAGGCGGCACTTGGGCAAAAGCGTGGTATGTGGATATGGTCTGTCGCCGGCGGTGTCAGAGAGGGCTTTCTGGCTGACAGCCCTTTCATAGCTGATACTGAAACTCCCGCCACCGGACTCCGTCACCTTACCGATGTAAAGGAAGGTTCTATTTGTGTAACCCTCGACCTTGCTGAACATCTAAAGGGAGGCCTGACGTTGCGGGCCCTGCGTGACCTTATTGACTGTTTGGAGAAGAATGGCAGCACACTCGTGATGGTTGATAGCGAAGACAAACTGCCCGAAGTCGTAAAATCTTATGCCAAGCCCTTTGAAATTTCTTTTCCCGACCAACAGGAGCTGAAAGAAATTGTCCGTAAAACATTACAGCGCTTCCACCGCGAGAAGCCTATCGAGATAGGTATCACAAAAAAGGGCCTGGATACCATCGTCCGTAACCTCCGTGGCTTGACTCGCCGTCAGGCTGAACGCATTATTATCGATACCGTCGCCGACGACAGACGCTTCGACGACAATGATATAAACGTCGTAATTGCGAGCAAACGAAGGATGATCCAACGGGGTGGTTTGCTGGAGTATATCCAGATACCTCTGGACCTGAGCGAAATCGGGGGTATGAGGCAACTGAAGAAATGGCTGAACCAGCGTAAAGACGCATTTAGCTCCAAAGCCACGAAGTTCGGTCTTGAAGCACCCAAAGGCGTGCTTATGCTCGGCGTGCAGGGTGCCGGAAAAAGTCTCTGTGCCAAGGCCATTGCAACCGCCTGGCACCAGCCGCTTTTGAGATTGGACCCCGGTGCTCTATTCAACAGCTACATTGGCGAATCCGAGCGAAACCTCCGCGAGGCACTGCGCCAAAGCGAAATGATGTCACCCGTAGTTCTTTGGATTGATGAGATCGAAAAGGGCTTTGCTTCAGCCGCCAGCCAAAGTACCGATGGGGGCCTGTCTAAAAGGATGTTTGGCACTCTGCTGACCTGGTTGCAGGAGCACGAAGCACCGGTATTTGTTGTCGCTACCGCCAACGACATCGAGGCCCTGCCCCCCGAACTTCTGCGCAAAGGCCGATTCGACGAGATATTCTTTGTTGACCTGCCCAACCTGGATGTGCGAAAAGAAATATTTGCCATTCATCTAAAGAAGCGTAAGCGAGAGCCCAAGAAATTCAAGCTGGAGGCGTTGGCCAAGGCATCTAAAGGTTACAGCGGCTCTGAAATAGAGCAGGCCATCTTGTCCGCCCTGCATGAGGCATATACCGAAAAAACCGACCTAAGCACAGAAAGGATTCTTTCGGCCTTGAGGGCTTCACCGCCGCTTTCGGTAACGTTAGCCGAAAGGGTTCAATGCCTTCGGGCCTGGGCCGAGGGTAGATGCGTCCCCGCTGATTGAAAAACAGACCAGCAATATTTGGGCTGTTATCTTTTTGCCCTTCCCTTTATAATAGGTCCACTAATTGAGCTTAAATGATTTAAGGATACCTGTTATGGCAAAACGGAATTTATTCGTCCTATCGGCTCTTGGCTTAAGTGTCAGCCTGTTACTTACCGGCTGTGTGGAACGTAAGCTGACAATCAACACCGAACCGCAGGGGGCATTAGTAATATTAAATGACGAGGAGATAGGCACCTCGCCTGTTACGGTCTCGTTTGAATGGTACGGCGATTATTGGGTCAGAATAAGCAAACAAGGCTACGAAACCCTCAACACCCACCGCCTCTTAAAAGGACCGTGGTACGATGAGTTCCCGTTTGATTTCTTTGCGCAGATAATCAGCCCCGACAGAATCGTCGATTCATACGAATGGACGTTTGAGCTCGAACCCAAAAAGCAAATAAGCCGAGAACAACTAATCCAAAACGCTGAGAATTTGAAGGAGCAGCTTCAGTAAAATCTAAAATGGTAAGTAATGAAAAATAAACAGCTTTGTATAAACTTCTGTCAATACAATTCTCCGACTGTGCGATCGGAAAAACATTAGAGAAGATTCTCACGATACCAATTTATTGCCAGTTGCAAGCCTTGTTTAAATGGTACTTTAGTTTTGTAGCCGATTAGTTTCTGGGCCAAAGTTATGTCGGCGAGGGAGTGCTTTACATCGCCGGGGCGCGGGTCGGTGTAATTCGGCTTTATATCCCTGCTCAGCAAATCGTTAATCATATCAATTATCGCATTTACTGTTACAGCTTCGCCGCAGGCGATATTTATGACCTCGCCCTTAGTCTGCTTGGCCCTTGCGGCAAGTAAATTGGCCTCGACGACATTGTCAACATACGTGAAATCACGGCTCTGCTCGCCGTCGCCGTAAATAGTCGGCGGTTCACCCTTCAAAATCGCAGTAACGAAAGCCGGTATTGCGGCTGCATATTGACTTGCCGGGTCCTGCTGTGGGCCGAAGACGTTGAAATATCGCAGTGAAATAGTCTCAAGGCCGAAGACCTCATAGAACACCGAGCAGTAATATTCGCCAACCAGCTTAGCAGCCGCATAAGGTGAAAGCGGCATAGGCGTCATCGTCTCGACCTTAGGTAGACTCGGCGTATCGCCGTAAGCTGAAGAGCTCGCGGCATATACAAATCGCTTTACGCCGGCGCCACGGGCGGCCAAAAGAAGTGCGAATGTTGCATCTACACAGTGTCTATGCGTTAGAGCAGGGTCGTCAACACTGCGCGGAACCGACGGCAATGCCCCCTGGTGCAAAACGACGTCGATATCTTTCATGGCCGATTGGGCGACATCTGCATCGCCCATATCGGCCTGGATAAAATCGATTTTGTCTATGACAGAGGCAAGGTTGCTTTTTTTGCCCGTGAGCAGATTGTCAACAACTCTTACAAAGCAGCCCTGCGAGACGAGCTCTTTGCAGATATTCGAACCGATAAAACCGGCTCCGCCGGTAACCAAAAGTTTCTCCATAAAATAAGCCTCTTATAAAAAGTCTGCCTACAGGTTTAAGGAAACGCCAAGTTCTATTATAATAACGCAAAGCTCAATAGTATTCACTATTCAACTGAATCTGCAATGTTCGGGGACTTAGGTTAGGCCGGCGGCAAGTGCAGCCTTTCTGGCCTTCTTGGCCTTCTTATCATATTTCCGATACAACTTGTATTGCTCGTGGAAATACCCCCCCTTCATAGACCTTACTGCAAAGAGAACACAGCCGATTATTTTAGCATTTACCTCTTCGAATTCTCGAATAGTTCTCTGGGCGGCGCCCCTGCTTGTAGCGGCGGCGTTGAATACCAGGATTGTTGTATCCACGAGTCGTGCTAATACTTTGGCGTCACTTACCAGCAGGACCGGCGGCCCATCAATTATAATATGGTCGTAGTTCTTACGTTGTTCTGCGAGCAATCCTTCCATCCGCGGGTTGCCGAGCAACTCCGCTGGATTAGCAGGCAACGGCCCACAATCGATTATATCAAGGCCCTCTATGCCGCCGGGCCTTACAGCTTCGCGGTAACCGCACTGGTTCATCAGCACACTGCTCAATCCAAAATCAAAGCCCTCGGCTCCAAGTTTATCTTCGAGCTCATCGGTAAGTATCTTTGGAAACAGTCTTTGTAAACTGGGCTGTCTGAAATTGGCATCTATCAGCAGCACTTTTTTATCCGCGGCAACAAAGGTGGTCGCAAGATTAACCGCAACAGAAGTCTTGCCGTCCCCTGCCATACCGCTGCTGACAAGCAAAGTCTTCAAAGACTCAGCCGTGCC
>JABAOC010010112.1_pt1 | contig 20999 bp, 22 predicted proteins | sample 7062161 | NCBI WGS metagenome assembly JABAOC01 (sample SAMN14538625, study PRJNA623070) | marine sediment metagenome | biome: marine biome [ENVO:00000428]; feature: marine pelagic biome [ENVO:01000023]; material: deep marine sediment [ENVO:00002113] | place: India: Gulf of Khambhat ... | reverse complement strand
AGCGTCCACAAAACTGAGGAAACTCCACTCATTTTGTATCTTGACACACTCTTGCCCGAATCCGTTTTTTCCACTTTTGCCTCATGAAATCTTTGAGAGACCAAACAGCTCGAATTCGCCATGAATTGCTCGCGAAAAAAATCTTGATTTGCACCCAGAGCTTCTGGGCGCAGTGTTTGGGGTGACCCATACGGCCATGATGAAGCGTCCAAGGCCGTCAAGAATCATGACATTTTCGAATCACTAATATTTCTGACTGAGTTTCTTCATGCAGTTGATATTATTATATTTTCCGATTTATGATGGTCAATATTTTGACGATTTTTTGAGATCTTTTCTTGACAAAGTCGGGAATGGTCATTATGCTACACACCAGAAAAACCAAGCCGGGTGGGTGACGTTGATGGGATCAGAGAGAATTCTGGTTGTTGACGACGAAGAGAGAAACAGAGAATTTCTCAAGGAACTCCTCGAAGTCGAGGGTTTCGAGGTTGAAATCGCGAAAGACGGGCAGGAGGCCATCCAGATCCTTGAGAAAATGGACTTTGATATGGTGTTGACAGATCTCAAAATGCCCGGGGCTGACGGACTCGCTGTTCTTGAGGGCCTCCAACGGATCAACCCTCAAACCGTCAGTGTTGTTTTCACGGGCTATGGATCCATTGATACCGCTGTAAAGGCAATGAGGCTGGGTGCTTACGACTACATCACCAAGCCACTCAAAATCGAAGAGATCATGATTGTCATCCAAAAAGCGTTGGAACACCGAAAACTCGCGCTCGAAAACGCAATGCTCCGGCGACAGCTGAAACGGAAGTACAAGTTCGACAACATTGTCGGAGACTGCGACAACATGCAGGATGTTTTTCGGATGGTCGAAAAGATTGCCAATACGGACAGCACAGTTCTCATATACGGGGAGAGTGGAACGGGCAAGGAATTGATCGCCCGGGCGATTCATTTCAACAGTGATCGGAGGGAAAGGCCTCTGATTCCCGTGAACTGTGGGGCCATACCCGAGGAACTCTTGGAGAGTGAATTGTTTGGCCATGAGCAGGGGGCCTTTACAGGGGCAACGAGAACTCGAATCGGCCGGTTCGAATTGGGCAATGGGGGTACCATTTTCCTGGATGAAATCGGCGACATGAGTCCAGCCCTCCAGGTGAAGATTCTGCGGGTTCTCCAGGAACACGATTTCGAACGGGTCGGCGGGATGAAGACCATCAAAGTTGATATTCGCGTAATTGCCGCGACGAACAAGGATCTTGAGAAAAACGTGGCAGAGGGCAAGTTTCGAGAGGATCTCTTCTATCGGCTCAACGTGATACCCATTGAGTTGCCGCCTCTAAGGGAACGGAAATCCGATGTTCCTTTACTCATTAGCCATTTTCTTCAGTTGTACAATGCGAAGAACAAGCACAACATTGCGGGTGTCTCCCCAGATGCCATGGAGCTTCTCACAAATTACGATTGGCCCGGAAACGTGAGAGAACTTGAGAACATGATCGAACGGATTGTGATCCTCAAGGGGGAGGGGCTGGTTGAGACGGGCGATCTCTCGGAAAAGATACTTGCTTCGACACCCCATTCTCTCCATCCTCGCATCCAGATCCCTGAAAGCGGTATATCTTTCAATACGGCAGTCAATGAATTTGAGCGGGAGTTGATTCTCCAGGCCCTTAACAGAACCAACTGGGTGAAGAATAAGGCAGCAAAGCTCCTCAACTTGAACCGGACAACCCTTGTCGAAAAGATGAAAAAGATCGATCTTAGCCGAGCCTAGCCGCTTTTTTCCCACCTCTATCCCGAAATTCCGACGTTTTTTACCTTTCTCTCCCGGTTTTGAACTGATTGGCTCTTCGCAAATCATTTTTCTCCTATTTTTTCCGTCAAACAAATGACTGGTCTCTCTGGGAATTTGGCGGCAAGCGCTTTTTTCTCACCGGAGACTGATCGAAAAGCTCTATGTTTCAGCGGACTTTGCCATGAAAGGGGCTTCCCTCTCATGGCATTGTTTTTGCTCGACCAAGGCCCTGACATCACTCCTGATGGGAGGCGTAAAGGGCTGTAAAGTGAACAACATTGCGGACACGAGCGGTCCTAGCCTGGTGGCAGTTCTGATCTTCCTTGGATCGCTCTTCTTTCTGACACGTGATCGGACTCCAGCCTTCGGTGAAATTCAAAAGGCTCCTGCCGGAATCCGTGTCGTGGATCACCGCGGGTTTACTCGAATCGTCTTTCCCCACGAGCACCCGGAGAAGATATCGGTCGAACCTGATTTAAATCGACGTCGTCTTATTGTCAGGTTCCCGGAGACAACGAACGAGGTGACCACACTGGGTGCGTTTGAGAATCATCACCTCATAAGGAGGATTGAGATTCTCCCCGAAAGGGGAAAAGGGTTGCTCGTCGAGGTTGTCTTGGCAAATCAATTCATTGACTGGGTTTCGGATTTGGCGAAGGCGCCGGTGACCCCAGGGTTCACAGCGGAAGTGGGAGATCTAAATCCGACCGAAGCGAGCCCACCCTTCAGGGCACCGGATACCTCTTTCAGACGGGAAAACAGATCGGATATGGCGAAAGACCTGGGGGTCGCCGAGGGCGACGAGGTTGCTGAGAACCCATGGCGTCCAAGGGTGAGGGACATTTTCTATAAGATGGGGGATCTGAAGCGGGCTCGAGATGAGTACGGCCGAGTTCTGTCTGAATCGTCAGATTTCTCATATTACCCTCCCGATAGTCTGTTTTCCGCAGGACAGAGCTTTCTGAAGAACCAGGATTTCCAGAGGGGACGGGAGATCCTTTTCAGGGCGCTTAACCTCGACCCGGGTAGTGGGAAGGGAAAAGCTACCATGGAGGCCATTGCCCAGTCTTACCCGGAAGACCTGGATGAGGAGGCCCTCAGGGTCAATCTGCTTCTGTGTGAGAGTTTTGGCAAGAACGATTCAAATGGGATGGAGCTTGTTCGGCTGGCAGATATGAGGCCGAGCCATCCCGGGCTAAAATGGTCGCTCTTCTTTGTGGAAAGGTATCTGCATACAGTCGACGTGTACCAGGATTTCCCAGACCACTCTCAGGATATGAATCTAGCTTCGGTGGAGATAAAGGAAGAGTGATGAAACAGGCTGTACGACCTTCAATGGGTGAGAAGGTGGCTGAGACATCTACGGAGCAGTTCACTCGTTCGAGAAATGGAGTCCACCTCCTGAAAGAAGCCTTTTCAATTTTCGACATCGCAACGGCAAGGCTCGAGAAGTCCCACCAAGATCTGGAGAAGCGAATCAAGTCCCTCGATCGGGCCCTGGAGGAAAAGAACAGGGAACTCGAGAAGAACCTTGAAGAGACTGAAAGAGTTAGAAGTTATCTTCAGAACATATTGGAAAGTCTCAATTCGGGGGTCATGGTTCTTGACTCTTCGGGCAGGGTCACGACCGTCAACGATGCGGTTCAAATAATCACGGGGTTCGATTCTGACGAAATCACCGGTAAGAACCTGTCAGACCTCGGCATTTTTGACGATTGTTTTATGGAGACTCTCAAGAGAATCATGGCGAATCCAACTCAGGGGTGCAACTGTGAAATGCAGGTTATGCAGAAGGATGGCCAGTCGGTCCGTGTTAATCTCTCGTCTTCACCCATGAAAAACTCGCAAAATCGGATTTCGGGACGGGTGATTGTCTTCCAAGATATTGAGCGTTTGAAAGCCTTGGAGGAACAGGCACAACGGACAGGCCGGCTGAGTGCCATGGGAGAAATGGCAGCCCGTATCGCACACGAGATTCGAAACCCCTTGGGAAGCATTGAACTTTTTGCATCCCTTCTCAAAAGGGAACTGGAGGGAGATCGGAAGCGCTTGGCCGAACATCTGATAAACGGGGTGAAAACCCTCAACACGATTTTGACAAATCTGTTCTATTTCTTTCGTGGACCTCTTGAAGCAGTCCGGATCGAAATGGACCTTCATCGTTTTCTCTCAGATTTTCTGGAGGAAATGACTCATGTGACAGAGAAGAACAGAGTAACCATCAGGAGGGACTTCTCTCGAGAAGCCTTTACCCTTCGGGGAGACCCGGAACTGCTCAAACAGCTATTTCTGAATCTTCTGCTCAACGCGATTCAGGCCATGCCCGATGGGGGTGAGATCAGAATCTCCACACGTCTCATAAGAGAACAAGTCGAAATTCTGAGGCCCAAATTCACTGATCCTCCACCTGCCGGTTTCCTTGAGGTCCGCGTTTCAGACCTGGGGTCTGGTATTCCCAAAGAGATTCAATCTCGGATCTTCGATCCCTTCTTTACAACAAGGGATACGGGAGCCGGCCTCGGCCTGGCCACTGCGCATAATATCATGGAGGCCCATGGCGGAATGATTAGGGTTGTTTCAGGGAAGCAGCAGGGAGCGACTTTCTTGATGACATTCCCATTACATCGCGGAAACAGGAAAGTGAAGAAGACCAGATAAAGGGAGTGCTGTGGAAATGCAGAAAAACCAGATTCTCGTTGTGGATGATGAAGGAAGTATGCGACTGGCTTTATCTGAAGCCGTAAAAAGGGGGGGATATGCTGTTGACACCGCCGTCGATGGATTTGAAGCCCTTCAAAAATTTAGAACCGAAAGGTTTCAGATGGTTATCTCAGATGTGAAGATGCCGAAGATGAGCGGCGTGGATGTTCTCAAGGAGATAAAGAGAATGTCCCCGCAGACCCCCGTCATCATGGTAACTGCCTATGGAACGATTCAGAATGCCGTCGAGGCGATGAAGGAGGGGGCCTCGGATTATATTCTGAAACCCTTCTCGTACGAAGATCTGGAGTCGGCTATGAGGCGAGCCATGATGACTTCTGCCACTAGGCCGGGGCCTGGCCGTGACAAATCCAGTGGTAGCCTCCGATCAAAGAGCCGAGTCATTGTGACTCAACATCCAAAGATGCAAAAGCTACTGGATTTGGCGAGAAACATTGCCTCCAGCAACTCAACGGTGCTGATTCAAGGGGAGAGCGGCACAGGGAAGGAACTCCTGGCAAGGTACATCTTTGAGAACAGCCCGAGGCGACACAAGCCTTTTGTTGCAATCAACTGTGCAGCGATTCCGGAGAACCTTCTGGAGAGTGAACTCTTCGGCCACGAAAAAGGAGCCTTCACGGGAGCCGCAACTCAAAGGATCGGCAAATTCGAAATGGCCAATCACGGAACGATTCTCCTTGATGAGATTAGCGAGATGAGCCTTCAACTTCAGGCCAAACTCTTGAGGGTTCTTCAGGAGTTTGAACTCGATCGTATCGGCGGAAAAATCTCGATACCCATCGATGTTCGAGTGATTTGCACCACCAATGGCGACCTCCGGCGAGCCGTGGATGACGAGAAGTTTCGGGAGGATCTCTTTTATCGTCTCAACGTGATCCCCCTTACCATCCCGCCCTTGAGGGAGCGGAAGGATGATATTCCTCAGCTGGTGGAGCACTTCTTGAAAGGGAATGGGGAGAGAGGCGGATCCGGGAGGGGCGTTAGCGTTTCTCTCGAGGCTCAGGCCCTTCTCCAGAAATATGACTGGAAAGGCAATGTAAGGGAATTGGAAAACTTTATCGAACGGGCGGCCCTTGTCTGCGAAGAGGGGGTGATTGAGCCGAGACACTTTTTTCTCGATGGGACGGTGAAGCCCCGGAGGGAATCGGGAGGAGTTCCGGTGGGATCAACCCTCAGGGAGATGGAGAAACAACTGATCCTGAAAACTCTCGAGGAGGTCAAGGGAAATCGAACACACGCAGCAAAGGTTCTTGGTATAAGTATCCGTACCTTGAGAAATAAGTTGAAGGAATACCTACCGACGAGACCAAAAACGGAGAAAAATAGCCTGATGAGTAATGGTAGGGAAGATCGCGTGGATGCTTTCGTCCAATGAATTCCAAATCCGGGTATCGAGGTGAGCTCCAACAACACTCGAGGGTATGCTCCATCAGGAAGGGCGATGATCCCGATCTGATGGGACGGTAGAGTAAGCCACAATGGGAGTTTCGACTCAAGTCTTCCAAATCGCCTTTTGTCCTAGGCTAAGAGTTCATCGCTTTTTCTGGTCACGTGAGACATCAGGAGCCGAAGATCGGAATAGACCCGGTATAAGCCCCGAGCAGATGAACTACTCCTTCCTCCCCAGAAACCAATTTCCCCCGGCAGCGTAGTCTACACCTTTGAAAGCACTGCGGTTCGTATCATTTGCCAACCGGCTTTTACCCGCAGAGTCGTCACACATGGTCGCCGCTCGTAACTCCTGGCCCCGGAAGTTTCTTTTCAGTGAGAACGGAAATAATTGCCCATCAAGGAAAAATCCGCCTGTTCAGATGAGCATTTTTCTATTTATAACCTATTGATATTAAATGATAAATAAAGATTTGCCTCTGGCATAGGGATTGCTGAATGGTGATACAGCCAGCTTTTCAAGCGTAATTGAAATCACGGTGGACATGAAATACACGATTCACTCGCTGGCTTAAGATATTAAGAGTCTCCCGACCGAGACAGAAAAGCTCAGAAGATTCTTCGTCTCTCGAGAACTCCCGAGGCGTTTCAGTTGTCTGAATTGTTTCTTGGAAAGGACACATTTTTGAGGCTAAGAGGCACCTTTCTCATTTTTCTGATGACACCCTATAGAGGGGACAGGGGGCGGTCATAGTTGACACATGATGGATGGTCTTCAGACGCAGAACCGATTGAGGAGGCTGACATGGCCGAGGCCAGGGCCCCGGAGAAGTTAGTCCGAGAAAAGCGGGGCTACAGTGACCGAAACGAGAAGGCCCTGAAAAAGAAAACCTTCCATCCCGTTCAGGTCATTGCTGTGACGAGTGGAAAGGGCGGAGTCGGGAAAACCAACGTAGTAGCCAACCTGGCCTATTCGCTTCGCCTACTGAAGCAGCGGGTTTTGATATTGGATGCCGACATGGGATTGGCTAATCTGGATGTTCTCCTGGGCCTAATCCCCAAATATACAATCCAGCATATTCTACTGGGTGAAAGAACTCTCGAACAGATTATGATCGATGGACCGGAGGGGATGAAGATACTCCCCGCCAGTTTGGGGATTCAGGAATTGACTGAACTGACAGCACAGCAGAGGATGGCCCTGTTGAGCCAGCTCGAATTGCTGAACGAATGCACCGATGTACTTCTTATTGATACAGCTTCGGGGATCTCATCGAATGTCATGTTTTTCAATACCATGGCCAATGAAATTATTATTAGCGTATCTCCTGAACCCACCTCCATCACAGCCGCTTATGCAATGATCAAAGTCCTGGCAGCCAGATATGCCGGAAAATGCTTTCACCTGCTAGTAAACTTCGTCCGTGGCGAGGAGGAAGGCCTGGAGGTCTATCGCCAGCTGAGTATGTTGACAGAAGGGTCCCTGAATCTTTCGATTCACTATTTGGGGTCTATTCCGACCGATGCCCATGTACAAAAGGCCGTAAAGCAGCAGAGGGTTGTGACCGAGCTATACCCTAGCTGCCCAGCCAGTCGGAGTTTCCTATCTCTGGCCAAGAAGATCATCCATCTGCCCGTTCCTTCAATGCCTAGAGGAAACCTCAATCTTTTCTGGCGGTCTTTGCTCGGGAAATCCATAGACCATCAGGAGGATACAATTTCACTGTAACCTTGAAGGGAGCGGTCCATGCAGACTGAGCTTGGCACAGAAAACCTTTTCAGAGAATATCGAAATGTTGACACCCTCCAGAGGGAACATCTAATCCTGAAGTTTGCCCCATTGATCCAGGTCATTGTCAATCGAATTGCACTAAGGCTTCCTCCCCATGTCGATCCCAAGGAGCTGATAAATTCAGGTGTCATCGGCTTGATCGATGCCATGGAAAAGTATGATCCCCTGAGGGGAACTAGCTTCAAGACTTATGCAGAGTTCCGCATCAGAGGGGCCATCTTGGATGAGCTGAGAATCCTCGATTGGTTCCCACGGTCCATCCGGCAAAAAGTCAATCGGCTCGAGGGTGCCTTTACCGAGCTCGAGCGACAGCTCGGACGGGCGGCAACGGACGAGGAAGTGGCGGATGCCCTCAAAATCAATCTCGACGAGTTCTATGAGATCCTGGCTCAGGCGAGTGCTGTTTCCCTCGTGAGCATTCATGACATTGGAAAAGAGGAGGGAGAGGAGAGAAGCCTCCTTGATTGTATCGCGAGTGGAGAGGACGGTCCTGCAGCGGCCTTAGAGTCTCAGGAGCTCTATGAGGCGATCGGAAAAGCCATTGAGAGGTTGCCGGAAAACGAACGAATAGTGATCTCCCTGTATTACTATGATGAACTGACCATGAGGGAGATCGGAAGGATTTTGAATTTGACGGAATCCAGAGTTTCCCAGATTCATACCAAAGCAATTTTGCGGCTGAAAGCCAGGCTGAGAAGTCTCAAAGATTTTTAATCATTCCGATTTCACTTCCTGAATACGAATCGAGTTTTCAGCACTTGAGTTCCCATAGCCGGTGGGTAGCAAGCCTTTCAGGGAAGAATGAATTTCTCAGAATCGACAGTCTCAACGGCTCCGGGTCAACTGGGCAATAAGCAAATCCTTCTGTTCCAGTTTCAGTGCCTTTTTCCTTCATCCTGCCTGAAGGTCGGAAAGGATCTTCTTAAGAAGCATTTCGGTTATTTCACTCCCGATCATCAAGATTTTCCTGGCGATTTCATTGGAGGGAACGTCATCTTTAAAGACAAGACTCAGCGTAAATTTTGAAAACGGTTATCTTTCGAGTTGTTCCATTGAGCTGGGCACGAAGAAAGGGGCCAGATGGCAAAATGGTCGGATTGATCCTGGAAAGGCGTTGGGAGAACTCCCGGGATAGCAAAGGCTGAATCTTATCTTACCCTTCTTTTCTTCTCTCGCTTCGCGGTCATGGCACACTGAGAGAAGACCCGAAAGCTCTGACCAGCAGTGCGATCAGCACAAAGAAAATGGCCCTAAATCCCCGGTTTTACCCTAAACGATATTGGGAGCTGGGGTGCTGCACGGTAAACGTAGGCTCTCTTGTCTTACGGGTGAAGGTCGAATTCCACTTTTTGCGTTGGCTTTGGAGTCCCACGGCTCGGGGAAGTCCCCCCTCCAGTCCTTCAAGGTCCAACCCCGCTTTTTCGCCTGGCTCGTAGCAGCATAGTAGGTTCTGGTCCGCCACTCAAACAGGGCGGGCTTCTTTTTCTCGTCCGTTGGTGTACAGCTCAATCCCTCTCCTACCGCTGTTGCAGTGGGGCCCTGCCCTCCGAATGATGATTACCCGATAGACCAAACGGCGTCTCCCCCGGCAAAGGCGGGGAATTCTCTCCCTCGGTTCGGGCATCTGCGTCTTTGGAGCCGTGAGATATATACGGCTTGTTCACCCCCATCCTCCATTATAGTCGGGTGGTCATCGTTCTTCGGCATTTTCGATTCCGTACTTTTCGTGATACAGGGGACCGAGTAATTATTATGCCGCCATATTCGAAAAATCATGGTTTCCCAGCAACCCACCATTAAGAGGAATGGCTTGATTATGAGTCCGGAAATAGTCGTGTGTGAATGCAAAGGCTCCCTGTTTTTTCTTACAGGGCTCCCAGAGGCCACAGAGATGACTTGCTTTGGATTGGTGAGGGGGCCAATCCAAAACAAAATTTCCTCCAGCCATAGCTGGAAAGTTGCCCGGTGGGAGCGAGCATTTGGCCTAATTTTTCCTCTGAAAAAATCCGGCCAAGAAATCTAAGGCTATCGCTCTCCTAACTCTGCGGACTCTAACGATCTCGCAACGGCGCGAGAGGGGGCGGGAGATAGCGTTGATCAAAGTAAAAGATCCGTATTCTGTCAAAAAGACCTCGGCTTTGAGAACAAATTGACATTTTTTCAGGACTATTTATCGAAAACATATTCAATTCAAAATCTTAACAAGGAAGAATTGGCAAAGCATTTGCTTGCATCAATTGTGAGCTTTTTGATAAAACTTGGGCTTTTGCCGAAACCGGACGAGAAGGAGTTAATAAAACAGTTCACTGGGATCAGGGAAAGTCCTTGAAAAATTCGCCTGACGGCTGGTTGTTGACACCTGTGCGAGGTCCAAATGTCCAATTGCCCTCTGAACCGAATTGAATGAATTAATTGCGAAAAATATCGCCCAGCAAGGCGCAAGAATGGCTCAGATCATCGAAAACGCAGGGAAGCCCATCAGTCATTGGAATTGGGCTCTTCAACAGCCTGCATCTCATGAGTAAATCCGGTGCCGAAATTAAGGTGAAAAGTCGGCCTGGAGCCACGGCATTCACGGTTCGGAATCCTCTGCGTCAATAGATTCCGAATTCTGGAGCAAGATAGGGTCTTTACATAAATAAGGAAGAGGACAGAATGAGTGTAGGGAAAATTCTCATTGTTGATGATGACGAGAGTGTCAGGGAAATGCTGGCCGATTTTTTGAGACACCTCGGCTACCAATCGATCGTTGCCCCAAACGGGAGAGAGGCGCTCGAACTCCTGGAGAGGGATCATGTTTCTCTAGTCATCTCTGATATCAAAATGCCGGTAATGAACGGGATTGAAATGATGAAACAGATCAAAACGAGATACCCCGACGTCGGGGTGATTCTTATAACAGGTTTCAAGTCGGATTTTTCTTGGAATCAGGCCATGGAACTGGGGGCTTCTGATTATATTACAAAACCCTTTAACATTGATTTGATAGAAAGAAAGGTGAGGGCCTATTTTAAGACTTGACCAAATGGCATGAGAAATCAAGTTGCGAGGTTAATTTCCGAACACCTTAAACCGGAAGCCTGCGAACCCTGACCTAGACATTAAAGTTCTAGGCGCTGGATGCCGATAGGTCTTCCAGACATGATGTAACCCATGGGAAGTCGGTTGGATCTGAAGATTTCCGAAGACAAGACTCGATCTTGTTCATGCCCGCTTCAGAGAGTGGAGAGAAGTAGAAAATGGCTCAAGGTGAGAAACCCGATAACATTTCCTCCAGGCTCGACAGGGTCAAAATCTTACGAATGGTCAGGGAGAGAGAATTTCAAGATATGAGGAGACTTCTGGAAAGGGTCTTCAGCGAGCGAGACGAAAGGGTAGCCACACTCAACAAGGTAATCGAAGATGGAACCTACCATGTAAAAGGAGAAGAGGTTGCCAAGAAGATGATAAAAGGGTGCATTGATGAGTTTTGTATAGGCTGTCTCTCTGAGGGGAAAGATGAATAACTCGGAATTCATGGTAACCGACTTCTCCGATTTCTTGTGCAGTGAATTTGATGTAAACGAGGACAATCGGGTATTTTTTTCGAGATTGTGTGGATTTTGTCAAATGATCTCTGACTCTGAACGGATATATTACGGTCTGCGGTCCCGAGCGCGTGGCTTCTCGAGTCTTGACTTGAGATCGGTTAAGTAGTCGGTTTATTTCCAAAAGAGGCCTGACAGGTCATCGATCTATTCCGATCATGGAAACAAGTAAACAAGTCTCATCACTTACGAGAAAACTCTTCAGGTGGTGGGCTACATTATGTCTAACCAAGACAGCCTCGCCCCTTTTGCCTTACTGGAATGGACTGGGGTCAAGAGGCAGAGAAACCCGTCGAGGTGTCCCTGCCAGCACCGCTGCAAGATCACCCCTGTACCTTAAGAAGGTCCTTACAAAAATTGAATCACGGTTAATGACTGTCCAATCCATGGAAGTGAAGTGGCGGCCTGTCCTGACGGACAGAACAAAGAAGGCTGTCAAGAGCCTTCAAGAATTCAAGGGGCGCACAACAGGATTAAACGGTTCAAATCCAATCGGATAGGGGCTCCTCGATTCGTTGATATCGCAAATAGGTGATGTTTAAATTTGTCAGAAAATCTGCCGATACAGATAAGGGAGGGAAACCGCCGGAGGGGGAACGCCGGATGACCGTCGCTGTATTTCGGATTCAGAACATTCTCAGGGCCTGCCATAAGAGCATTCGGTGGTACGGAAAAAAGACGGGAATCGACGAGGAAACCGCTCATGGACCAGACCCTTCAAGGATCTCTTTCAATGGTAGAAGAGAGCGAATCCGTCAAAAGGCTGCGATTGAGCTGATAGATAGACTGACGAAGGCTGCTGATATTTCGGCCTCATCATCTGGGGAAAGTTAGTGAATCTCACGAAAGAGTCTCTGAAAATTTTATTGGTCGATGACTATATCCCTTCAAGAAACGTCCTTGAAGAATCCCTGGAGGGCGATGATTTCGCCATCGTTACCGCAGAAAATGGTCTAGAGGCGATTCATGACCTAGAAAACGCGCCCTTCGATCTTGTCATCACCGACCTCAAAATGCCTGGAGCCACAGGCATCGAGGTGTTGAGAAAAGCCCGCGAGGTGAACCCTGATGTCCAGGTGATCATCATTACAGGGTATGCATCACTGGGAACTGCCATCGAGGCCATCAAAGCCGGAGCCTACGACTATATTACCCGGCCGTTCAAGTTAGACGAGATCAAAGTCGTGGTATATAATGCCTGCGAAAAGATCCGGCTCATCAAAGAGAATCAGAAATTGATGCAGGATCTCAATGATCTCTATGGAAAGATGAAGCGACTCAAGAAGAAAGGGACCAGCACCCCTAGCGGCAAAGAAATGCCCCTAGCCAAGGAAATAGATTTCCTCGATTCCTGTACGAATATCCAACCGGTTGCGGGGACCACCCTTCCACTGACCATGCAGAAGAGACGCACAGATAANNAGCCAGGACGAATTTGATCGTTGCAAGCGGAAAATCTTTGAAAAGCTTTAAGGCTGGGAACTGACGGCCTTCTCCCAAATAGTCTCTTTGAGAATCAGCGTCGGTCTGTGAGAAAATCGCTTCTCACTGCTCACACGCTCCCTTTTGACCGAAAAGAACCTGGTTCGTGTTCGCATCCTTTTCACGTTTTTTGAGTCATCTTTCACACGCGAGTCGACCCGTTCGGGGTGTTTCATGCCGGCACATAGCTGGCCGGGGCGGCAGCAGAAGCCGAGGGTATGGAAGAAAAGTATCGTATTCTCATTGTCGATGACGATCAGGACGTCCGGGAGACCCTGAGGGAGATCCTCCTCCGAATTGGGAGGGTCCAGGTCGACTGTGTGGGTGATGGAGAAACCGGATTTTCCCTGATTCAAAAGCGAGATTTTGATCTTGCATTCATTGATATGCGGCTGCCCGGCATGGACGGCCTCAAACTGCTGAAGCTGGTAAAAAGCCATGATTCCCGCCTTCCTGTTGTGATGATTACGGGATTTCCCTCTGTTGATAGTGCAATACAGACGATGAAGGATGGAGCTGCTGATTTTATTACCAAACCCCTCCGGTTTCAGCAGATCGAACACGTGGTTGAAAAGCAACTCTTTCAAAGGGCAGGTTCTCCAGGCGAAGCGCTGACGACAGCTGTCGGGACAGGGGAAGAAACCAGCGGGGCACTGAGCGCTAGGCTGAACAGCAAGATCAAGGAACTCTCGATTCTATACTCCATCAGTGATTCCATGGGAACCGCTGACTTCGACGTTGACCGGTTCTATGAAAGAATCGTGGATCTGGCTTCCATGATCACAGGAGCGGAGAGGACTTCTCTCATGATTTTAGACAGGGAGGCCAACGAGCTGAGGATCAAGGCTGCAAGGGGACTCAACGAAAAAATCGTTGGATCTGCAAGGGTCCCTTTAGGGCATGGCGTGGCGGGTAGGGTGCTGAAAAGCGGAAGACCCCTCCTTGTCAAGAACAAGGAGTTTTCCCCTTTTCGGACCCAGAGGAAGGCCTACAAGACAGAATCCTACGTCTCTATTCCTCTCACAATCAAAGGGGAGACCTTTGGTGTTCTCAATGTGACGGATAAGACCGATGGAAGCCAATTTGATGAGGGAGAAACTCTTTTGCTATTAACCCTCGTGAGGAAAGCGGCTTTGAATATCGAAAACAGTTTTCTCTACGAGACCTTATACAACAATCTCATTGATACCCTTCAATGTCTCGTGACCACACTGGAGGCAAAAGATCGCCATACTCAGAGGCACTCAGAGAGGGTGACAGATCATGCGCTGAGGATTGCCAAGGCCATGTCATGCTCACGGGAGGAGATCGAAAGCATTCGTTTTGCTGGTCTTTTGCACGACATCGGCAAGATCGGCATTCATGATGTTGTCTTGCAGAAATCGGATGGGCTGACCGAGGACGAATTTAGCCTGGTGAGGACACACCCGATCATCGGACAAAACATCATTCGCCCCTTGGGTCTCCTCCCGATGGAGACAGCGATCGTCAGAAACCATCACGAACGGTGGGACGGTCAGGGGTATCCTGATGGCCTGGCTGGTGAAGAGATTCCTCTCCTTGCGAGGATACTTGCCGTAGCTGACTCGTTTGACGCAATGACATCGGATCGACCGTACCGATCTGCCAAAACTCAACAAGAGGCGATCGATGAGCTCAAGCGATGTGCGGGTTCTCAGTTTGATCGAGGCGTGGTAGAGGCTTTTCTTCATGTGAATGGATCGGATCTCAGCAAGGACGGCTAAAAAGTGCTTTTCCTGTCACTTTTCGGATACTTTTTGACACGGCTTATGCAAACGATTTGAATGTCGGCTGTCCAAGCCATGATATTTTGGGAGGAAGGGAAGGTATCTTTGAATAAGATGCTCGAAAACGGACAGCCCATTGCCCTCAGGGTTGCCACTGGCCTGAAAGAAAGGGAATTCCCGGGGGTAATCCGGTCGTTTGATCACGATCAAGGACTGGTCTGCTTGGAGGTCGCGGGACAGAGTAAGGATCAGGCAGGCTTTTCGCCGGAAAAGAGGCAACGATCGTTGGGAAAAACGCTAATTTGAACCTAGACCTCCCTTGCGTCGTGGTCGAGGAGAATCGGTTCCCGATTCTCCTCTGTCGAAAGGTCGACCGAAGGAACTACGTCAGGGTCACTACCTTTCTCCATTTGCACCACCGGATTGTCGAAAGACCCCTTTTCACCCAATAATTCTGTACTTGAGCTATACTGAAAATCGGAAGGAGGCGGCCGTCTACTCGAGTTCACTGAGCCTGGGAGACGTTGAGGAACCTCATTATTGATGCCAGGGAGAAGGAGTAGACAATCCACCGAGGTAACCACTGCCTCTTTATGACAATGTCATCAGAGTTCCACTTGCGGCTGGCTTTCATACTGAAGAGCACCCATCCTCCTTCAGCCCAATCTGCTGCGTCGGCCCGAATCGAGAAAGAGGAATCATCGGGGAAAGTCGAATAAGAGAAGTACTGAATCTCACGGAGATCCACGCCGTGTCCACGGAATTCAGCGTGATTGGATGCCGTATAGTATCGATTGTACTGGGTCGCAGAGAGTCCTTGGGAACAGATAATCTGGGGAAAAAGCGCGTAGATTTCGACCAACCTGGCCTCATCGCCATACTCGGAATAGAATATGGACCCGACAGCACTCAGAATGGCCAAGATATTGACCAGAATGAGAAGTTCGATCAGTGCCAGTCCTCTGTTATGTTTCATCAATTTCAGTCCGTGCGACATGAGTGCACTTTTGAAATAGAAAAAATTACATAAGTCAAAAGACCCTGGCATGAGAAATTCCCTGAGTTTCTTTTAGAGAGCACCATAGCCCCTTGCGCCAATGCTCGGGAAGTGACCTTTTCCCGCAAGTCGGTCGTGGACAACGGGGCTCCCTGTCCCCAAAATATAAACAGTGGGTTATCAGCAGGTACGGAATTCATGGTCCAGAACTGGGGAAGCTAACCACTTTAGAAGGAGAGTTTCTCCGATTTCGGGTAGGGTATGGATGTGGGCGTTGCGCTTGGCGGGCTGATCCCAAGTGAGAAGAGATCTGGAGTTCTTTTGAGGCCTTTCGTAGGCCTTTGAGGGGCTTAGGAACTGAAGTCATCGGATTCGAAGGCTCAAGGTGAATCCTTTCTTTGCTCAATATAGGCGTAGGCGTTGTGATTGTGAATCGATTCGAAATTCTCTGATTCGACTGTGAACCATGTGATGTTGGGATCGAGACTGAGCTTGGAGGCTACTTCTCGGACGACATCCTCGACAAACATCGGGTTGTTGTAAGCCCTTTCGGTCACCAGCTTTTCGTCGGGTCGTTTCAAAATAGAGAAAACCTCACAGCTCGCACATTCCTCGATCATATGGATAATGTCCTCGATCCAGATGAACTTCTTGAATCTGACATGGACCGTTACAATGCCCCGTTGGTTGTGTGCACCATAATCGCTAATCTCCCGGGAACAGGGACAGACGGTTGTTATCGGAATCGTGACGCCGAGGAAAAAATCCTCTTTCTCATTGCTNNCCTTTAGCTCCACTCACGGGGGCCCGCTTCTCAATGAAATACGCAAACTCAACCTCAAGGTGGGCAGTCTTAGCATTGAGCTTCTGTTTCATTTCGTGGAGAATCTTTGAGAATGTCTTTATAGCGATCTGGCCTCGGTATTTGTTCAGAATCTCTACAAATCGACTCATATGGGTGCCTCTGAACCGCTGCGGAAGATCGACGTACATGTTGATGTTCGCAACGGTGTGCTGAAGCCCCTTGGCCTTGTCGAGTACGATGATCGGATAGCGAATGTTCTTGACACCGACCTTATTGATGTCTTGATTGCGATCGTCTAACTGATTCTGAATATCAATCATGGCTCATTATCCTCAGCGTAAGAGGCACAAGCGGTGTCCGATTCCCAGGCAGTTACCTTTTTCAGAACGACCTCGTGTCCCTCGAGGAGCGGTTTTAGCCTGTCGAAAATATACCTGGCGATGTTTTCAGAAGAGGGGTTCACTTGGAGGAAATCCCGCACTTCGTTGAGGTATTTGTGGTCCAGTGTCCCCAATACCTTTCGGGTCGTTTCTTTAAGAATCTTGAAATCGAGAACCATTCCGGCTTCATCCAGAGAATTGGCCAAGACGAGGACCTCCACCCTCCAATTGTGGCCATGGAGCGCTTCGCACTTCCCATGATAGTTTCGGAGGCGATGAGCACCCGAAAAGCGGTCCTCGATTTTGATTTCATACATGACCGACTCTATAGGGGATAGCCGTCAGGGTGACTGAGGAAATCATGTGAACAATATCGCAAAGTCTTTGGAGTTGTCAACACAGAAACGTGACAAGTTTGCTCTGCGAATTTCGGATCGGGAAAGGAACCTCCCGAGACTATGGAACATTCCCTGAAAGGTTCATCAAATCCCTTGACCCTCAAGAGTGGGTTGTTATAATTGAAGGCTGTTATCTGGCGGGAGTATAGGATTTCATGGATTTCATTCCCCGGACGATCTATACGATCAGCGCCCTTACGGCAGAGATCAAGGATATCCTCGAGACGAGTTTGACGGAGATCTGGGTCGAAGGCGAGGTTTCCAACCTGCGGATCCCGCCTTCGGGTCACGTGTACTTCACCCTGAAAGACGAATCGAGCCAGATCCAGGCCGTGATCTTCAGGTCTCAGGCGAGATTCCTCGCTTTTGAACTCGAAGATGGGCTCAACGTGATCTGCCGAGGACGGATCAGCGTTTATGAGCAGAGAGGACAGTATCAGATCATCGCGGATTTCATGGAACCGCGGGGCATGGGAGCACTTCAGCTCGCCTTTGATCAGCTCAAACGCCGACTGGAGGCCGAGGGACTCTTCGACCCTTCGCGGAAAAAAACACTCCCCTATCTTCCGAAAAGAATCGGCATTGTCACATCTCCCACTGGAGTCGTTATTCGGGACATGCTAAATATCCTCAGAAGGCGGTATGAGAATCTAAGTGTATTGGTCTATCCCGCGAGGGTGCAAGGGGTAGGAGCGGCCGAGGAGATTGCCTCAGGGGTTGCTTTCCTCGATCAGGAGACGGATGCGGATGTGATCGTCGTAGCCCGCGGGGGCGGATCCCTCGAGGATTTATGGGCATTTAACGAGGAGATCGTGGCGAGAGCCATTGCAAGAGCTGAAAAACCATCCGTGTCCGCCGTGGGCCATGAAGTGGATTTTACCATTTGCGACTTCGTGGCCGACGTGAGGGCTCCGACACCATCGGCTGCTGCCGAACTGGTGGTTAGAAACAAGGCTGATCTATTGCTGCAGGTCGAGGGCTTTCAGGGGAGACTCATCACGGGGATAAACACGATTCTAAAAGGAAGGCGTGACCTATGGGCGAAGGTGAGTGTCCATTTGCGGGACCCGCGAAGGCGTCTGGTCGATTTTCGACTGCGAGGGGACGACCTTGCACTGCGTCTCTTGGGTGGATCGAGTCGGATTCTGGATGCAAAACGGACCCAGCTCAGGAGCGTGGAGAGGAGTCTTTCTCATTGTGTACCCGCCTCCAAATTAGAGCGATTTCGTCATTCCCTGGGCCAATGGACAGAGAAGCTGGAGCGTGCTCTGAACGAAAACCTGACATTTAAGCGAAGATGCCTTGAAAGGTCGATGGACCATCTCGAAGCCCTAAATCCCTTGAATGTCCTACGGCGGGGATACAGTATAGCCCGGTGGACTCCGTCGATGGAAATACTCAGAGATGCCAGGAGAGTAAAAAAAGGTGACATGGTGGATGTGAGGCTCCACCGGGGTCGGCTGGTCTGCAAGGTCGAAAAGACGAGAGGTGACAGTTGATAGGGACGAGCACAAGAAGTGTCAGGGGGGAGTTTACAGGGCCCGGGGTCCAGGGGCCGGAAAAAACGACCGAGTGGTTCCAGGAATGCTGACGACTGACCCCTGATCCCTGGCAACTGGTTGATCTTTCCTTGACGGTATTACCGAATACTGTATAATATTGGACGTTTGGGGCCCTGTGGGCCAGCCAAAGCGAGCCTATGGCAAAAGAGAAGTTCGAAGAGGCTTTGAGCCGGCTGGAAGGTATCGTTTCGAAACTTGAGGGTGGTGACCTGGATCTTGAGGAATCCCTGAAGTTGTTCGAAGAAGGGATTCGCCTCTCCCATTTCTGCAGCAAGAAACTCGATGAGGCTGAGAGAAAGGTCGAAATACTTCTCAGGAATAGCGAGGGCGTCCTTAAACCCCGTCCCTTTGAACCTGAAGAGGAGAAAGAGGAGGCCCCTTAGTTCGGAGCATCCTTGGACGTTGATGTTTATCTACGGGAGAGAAAGCAGCTGATCGATGCCGCTCTGGCGAAGCTGATGCCGCTCGAAAAGGATTACCCTCCGACTCTTTGCAAAGCGATGAGGTATAGCGTTCTTGGAGGGGGAAAGCGCATCAGACCTATTCTGGCGATGGCGGCCTTCGACGCTGTAGGCGGAACCGGTGAGGCGATCATTCCCTTCGCCTGTGCTGTCGAGTTGATCCATACCTATTCGCTGATTCACGATGACCTGCCAGCGATGGATAACGACGATTTTCGAAGGGGCAAACCGACAGTGCATAAGGTGTTTGGTGAGGCTGTGGCCATCCTGGCTGGAGATGCGCTGCTTGCAGAGGCGTTCAGAACCATGAGCCGAGGTGCCTTGGACTATGGGATCGATTTAGAGGTGACAACGGATATCATTCTCGAGATTTCCCAAACGGCCGGCTTTAGCGGCCTCGTGGGTGGCCAGGTTGTCGACATCGAATCAGAGGGACAGGATGTGGATCTGCCAACGGTTGAATATATCCATACCCACAAGACTGGGGCACTCATCCTGGGGTCGCTGAGAGCCGGCGCCAAGCTAGGAGGAAGTTCTGGAGATGAGTTGGAGGCCATCACACGCTACGGCGGCAGGATTGGGCTCGCTTTTCAAGTTGTTGATGACATACTCGATATTGTAGGAGAATCTTCGAAACTCGGGAAAGATGTAGGAAGCGACGAGGCAAGGAACAAGGCAACTTATCCGGGGGTCGTCGGAATCGAGGAGTCGAAGCGTCTCGCCGAAAATCTCGTGGATGAGGCGGTTTCCCATCTCACGGTTTTGCGAAACAGGGCGGAGCCACTGGAAGAGATCGGCCGCTATCTGATTCGACGAACCTCGTAGTCTGGACGTGGCTTAGGTGGTTGGGTCTCAACCATTTCGGTTTCGTGTTCGACGACATCAAAACAGAGGTTTCGGTTGTGTCTGAAGGCAGATTACTGGATCAAGTTGAAGCATCTCATGATCTGAAAACCCTGGATCGAGATGATCTGTCGAAACTGGCTGACGAGATTCGCGATGAAATCATTCGTGTGGTCTCCCGGTGCGGTGGGCATCTCGCCTCGAATCTTGGCGTCGTGGAGCTCACGATCGCGCTCCACAGGGTCTTCGATCTTCCAGGGGACAGCCTGGTTTGGGACGTTGGGCATCAATGCTATGCCCATAAGATTCTGACAGGAAGGCGGAGAGAGTTCCAGACCATCCGTCAGCTAGGAGGTCTGAGCGGTTTTCCCAAGAGAGAGGAGAACATTTGCGACGTCTTTGGCACTGGGCATGCCGGAACCTCCATCTCTTCAGCGCTGGGCATTGCGGAGGCTAAATCGCTAAAAGGCGAGGGGGCCAAGGTCATTGCCATCATTGGTGATGGATCGATGACGGCCGGCCTCGCCTTTGAGGGGCTGAACCAGGCAGGCATGCTCGACAGAGATCTGATTGTGGTTCTCAACGACAATGAAATGTCAATCTCACGCAATGTGGGAGCTCTCGCATCCTACCTGAGCCGGATGATGACGGGTGAACTGGTTAACCGTTTCCGGAATGAAATGAAATCCTTTTTGAGGACCCTACCAGGAATCGGCAGTTCGGTGTATCGCTGGGCCAAACACGCTGAAGAGTTTTTCAAGGGCTTTCTCAGCCCGGGGGTCCTGTTTGAGGAGCTGGGGTTTAAATACGTGGGGCCTATCGATGGGCACCATTTAGACCATCTCATCGAAGTTTTTACGAACGTCCGGGACATGGAGGGACCGATCATGGTCCATGTGCTCACCCAAAAGGGTAGGGGATACGGTCCTGCCGAATCTGCTCCAGCCCGTTTCCATGGGGTGGGAGCCTTTGACCAAAAAAACGGGCAGATCGTGAGGAGCCAGGGAGTCTCCAAGACATACACAGAGGT
>JABAOC010041503.1_pt1 | contig 21025 bp, 21 predicted proteins | sample 7062161 | NCBI WGS metagenome assembly JABAOC01 (sample SAMN14538625, study PRJNA623070) | marine sediment metagenome | biome: marine biome [ENVO:00000428]; feature: marine pelagic biome [ENVO:01000023]; material: deep marine sediment [ENVO:00002113] | place: India: Gulf of Khambhat ... | reverse complement strand
CGGCACCGACGACGGCACCGCAGACGGCCCCCGTGTTGCCGATCCCGCCAGCGAATGCGCTGGCGATCCGGGGAATGACATCGCTCCCTGTCTCCATCTCGAATTCCTGGCACACGGCCAGGAGTACAGCCTCCGATCAAACGTAGCCTTGCGCCATGAACTGCGTGGCCCGGTTTTGCTCCATGGTCTCCTCCTCCCGCCTCTCTCTTGCACCCACATCACCACCAGAGGTCATGCGGGAACGATTGCGCTGTGGCCCAGAAGGCCTGGCACGCTAACGCAAAAATCAGCGGCCGACCTTGCCGGTCCGCTGCATTTTAGTTTTAGGTTTTGAAAGCCACATTCCGCCTCGTTTCACACCGCTTTGATTTCGTGACCAAGGGTTTCTGGAACTGCTCGCCTCTTCATTAGCTTCATCGGGAAAGACGTCCAGTACTTCTCCGCATCCTCGATCGAATCCCACTCGTAGAGCCCCTGGAATGCCCCAGTCTTTTGGCCAATCATCCAAGTCTTCGACCGGAATCCCTGCTGGGCTATAATGAACGGTATTGGGATCAAGGAGAGAAGACGGTTCGTCTTGGCGGCGAATCTAGCGAAGCGAAACCGTACGATGAGAATGGCTCCCGGCTTTTCAGGCTGATCCTTTGAAGGTTTGAGGACAACTTTCCGGAAGACTTCAAAATCCTCATCCTCACCGTGCTCGACGTCACCGATTAAGTCTTTTGCGAAATGAACTCGACCTCGGAGTTCAAGACCCGTAGCGCGAGCCAGCAATATAGGTGGGAATTGGCTGATCTTCGACAATCTATTCAAACCCTTTCGCGCAGAGGTAAACCTAACATATAGTATACAGACTAAAAAATATTTATATCAGCTTATTCGATGATTAACAATATGCTCGGGTTCTGTATAGTGCGATAAACTGCTACTGCCAGCTAGGGTTGCGATGAGACAGAGTAAAAACCAGGTCAAAGGCTTCTGGGCGGGGTTCACGGACGCTGTGGTTGCTTCAGGGGTGGCGGTCAAGAGCCCCGCCGACTTTTAGCCTCAGGATATCCCTCCGCGCCAATTGGCGCTTCCGCAAATCTTCCTTTTCCCTATTGACTTAGGTGAGCTAGTTTTGTATTGAATCTCGCGGGATCTTTGAGAGTGGCTTATCCATTGAAATTACTGGAGGCGTTGTTGCCTTGTAGGATGCTGTAAAGGGTACGGGAGGAAGTTAATGATAGAAATCCGGCTGCATGGTAGAGGCGGCCAGGGCGCGGTAGTGGGCGCTACTATACTGGCGAAAGCCGTAATGAAGGAGGGTAAGTATGCACAGGCCTTTCCCCTTTTCGGCGCTGAACGGAGGGGGGCGCCTGTGCAGGCATTCTTGAGGGTGGATTCCAAGTACATATATATGAAGGATATCGTGGAAAAGCCAGATCACGTGGTTGTCCTGGATTCAGGGCTCATCAAGACCAAAGCGGCGCAGGTAGATAGGGGCTTAAAGGCGGGAGGATGGATTCTCATTAACTCACCTGAAGATCCCCGGGAGTTTCAGTTTCCGCTCGATTTCTCGGTAGCCACAGTTGACGCCAGCTCTATTGCCTTAAAACACAAACTGGGCACCCCACAAGCACCGATAGTGAACACCGCTATTATCGGCGGGTTCGCTAAGCTAACAGAGTTAGTTAAACTGAATACTCTCCTTAAAGCCATAGAGAAAGAGGTACCGGTTAAAAAGGAAGCCAATGCTGCGGCAGCGAAAGAGGCATACCATAGCGTCAAAGTAGCCAGTTGGGGAAACGGTTAAGGTGGAGGTCAGGTGAAGATAAAGGGTTGCGAGATATGTGATGAGACGATGCACGTGCAGTTCGTGGAAGGGGAGGCCCTCTCTCTTCTGACAAGCAAGACCGGTTCATGGCGGTCAGTCCGGCCGGTGTTAGCGGAAGGGACAGCGCCGTGCAGGCATGCCTGCTCGGGGAGCATCCGGATACGGGAGTATTTGGAGCTCCTTGGAGAGGGCCGGGTGAATGAGGCTGCCGAGATCTTAGCGGAGGATAATCCCTTGGCAGCGATAACGGGAAGAGTCTGCCCTTGCTTTTGCGAACCCGATTGCAACAGGGACAGATTTGACGAGCCTCTTGCCATCAAGCAGCTGGAACGCCTTCTTGGTGATCATATCTTAAGGCAAGGATTCTCTCTGCCGGATGTGCCTGCCAAAAAGGAGCGGGTGGCAATTATCGGCTCCGGTCCGGCAGGGCTGAGCGCAGCTTACTATCTTGCCAGGTATGGGTATGGCGTTACCATCCTTGAGGCCTTGTCTGCCCCTGGGGGGATGTTGTATTGGGGCGTGCCTGAGTATCGCCTGCCTAAAAGGGTTGTGGATGAGCAGATAGAGGCCATTAAGAGCCTGGGTGTTGAGATAAGGACAAATGTAGCTGTTGGCCAGGGGATTACTGTAGATGATCTCTTGCGTGATGGCTATGAGGCAGTCTTGATTGCAGTCGGAGCACAAAAGGACTTGAGGCTCAATGTATCCGGAGAAGATGCAGGGGGGGTTCTTCCCGGGGTGGGTTTTTTGAGACAGATCAATGCCGGGGATGAGGTTAGCCTTGGAAATAGGGTTTGTGTAATCGGAGGAGGCAATACAGCGATAGACTCAGCGAGGGTAGCTGCCCGTTTAGGGGTGGTATCTGTGAGTATTCTGTATCGCCGGTCGAGGGCTGAGATGCCAGCCGTCGCCGAGGAGGTGGATGCCGCTTTGGAAGAGGGCATTGAGATAGAATTTCTGGTGGCACCAACGGAGATCATCCTCAGGAGCGGGAGGGTGGCTGGTATACGATGCGTTCGTATGGAATTGGGAGCGCCGGATGACACCGGGAGGAGAAGGCCGATACCCATCTCTGGCTCCGAGTTTGATGTAGAGGCGGATACGGTAATTGTCGCCATCGGTCAGGTGCCAGATCTGTCCTTCCTCAACGGCTCGGGAGTTGAGATTGACCGGACTGGGCTAATAGCTGCAGATTCTCAGACCCTGGCCACAAACCTACCAAAGGTTTTTGTCGCTGGAGATGCCCTAACCGGACCTGCCACAGTAGTTGAGGCGATAGCTGCGGGGAAGAAGGCAGCTCTGGGGATTGACTCGTGCCTGACTGGTCGTGAGATACTGGTATCGCCGGAAAGTGAACGAGTTATCGGATATGAGGACTTAAACGTTAACTATTTTAAGCACGAGCCACGGCAGGATCTTAAAGGGGCGGATGTGGAAGCGCTTACTGAGACTGCCTGCGCTGAAGCACGGCGTTGCTTCCAGTGTGGCAGGTGTAATGTTTGTAACACCTGCTGGTTCCTGTGCCCTGATGCGGTGGTCCTGCAAAAAAACGGGGAGATAGAATTTGATTATGACTATTGCAAGGGTTGCGGGGTATGTGCTGAGGAGTGCCCTCGTGGGGCACTGGGGATGGACGAGGAGAGCAAATGGCACTGAAAGAGGAAAGAGGACGAGGAAATTATGAACTCCTGAGTGGCACCTACAGTGCTGCATGTGGGGCCATGCTCTCTCGGGCTCAGGTAGTGGCGGCCTATCCCATCACCCCCCAATCAACTATAGTCGAGAGACTATCGGAGTATATCGCTGAGGGCGAGTTAGAGGGCAAGTTCATCCCGGTGGAATCGGAGCATTCAGCCCTCGCAGTTCTGGCCAGTGCTTCCGCTGGTGGGGTGCGCACCTTCACTGCTACAGCCCGGCAAGGGCTGGCTCTCATGCACGAGGTACTTCACTGGGCAGGACGCGGAAGGTGCCCCATTGTGATGGCAGTGGTGACCGCAAGTCTAGGCCCCCCACCTGACATAGGAATGGAGCAGGACGATGCCCTCGTTCAGAGGGACACTGGCTGGGTGCAGTTTTACTGTCAGACCAATCAGGAAATACTGGACACTATTATTCTGGCGTATCGGGTTGCAGAGCTGGTGAGCGTGCCGGTGATGGTCTGTTTCGATGGGTTTATCATGTCCCACACCTATGAACCGGTATTTGTTCCAGACAGAGACGTGGTTGATGGTTTCTTGCCCCCGAGGCAGACGAAGTTCAAGATTGACCCCGACAATCCCCTGCGTTTCTTTGCGAGCCCCGGCGCTGTCGCTGGTGCCCCGTATCTCAGTAAGCTCCGGCGTCGAGCGCAGGATGCGCTCGAGATTGCTGGTGAGGCGGTAAAACAGGTTCATGAGGAATTCTACGAGCATTTCGGGCGCCGTTATGATGTTATTGAGCCCTATCGCGCGGAAGACGCCGAGGTTATTCTCGTAGCCATGACGTCAGTTGCCAGTATGGCCCACGATATTGTCGATGAACTGCGTAAGGAGGGCGAGAAGGTAGGGCTGTTGAGGGTAAGGATGTTTCGACCGTTTCCCAGGCAAGAGATAGCGGCGGTGCTGCAGAACGCTGCGAAGGTGTTAGCAATAGACAGAAATATCTCATATGGTCGCAGTGGTATCATGGCGTTAGAGCTGAGGGCGGCGATGTACAGTGCACCGAAAAAGCCACCGATTTTTGGGTTTATCGGAGGGGTCGGTGGGTTGAGCATAACGCCGGGTCGCATTCGCGAGGCGATTCAATATACCTATGAGCACCGAGAGCCGGACGATGAGGTCATCTGGTTAGGAATACCACGCTGGGAGGAGTAATGTCGGTGGAAAAGCTGAGAAGGTTAAAACAATTCGACATAGAGGTCCCCGAGGCGGAATATGCTCCTCCGGGACATACGGCGTGTGCTGGGTGCCCTGGAGCTGCGATGATGCGGCAGATGCTCAAGCTTCTTGGGCCGAAGGTAGTGTTGACCAACCCGGCCAGCTGCTCGGGATATTTCGCGCGGGCACTTGAGGCACCGTTGTGCCGTTGCCTATTCGAAGTTGCTGCGGCCTCGGGAACGGGGATCAGGGCAGCCTTGGACGTAAGGGGTGATAAGGAGACAATTGTCTTGGTGTGGGCTGGTGATGGGGGCACTGCTGATATTGGGTTTCAAGCGCTGTCAGCAGCGGCGGAGAGAAACGAGGATTTCATCTATGCCTGTTATGACAATGAGGGATACATGATGACTGGCATGCAGCGCAGTAGCGCCACACCGGCCGGGGCGTGGACTACGACGACCCCGCTACCCCAACCGAAGAAGGAGCGGAAGAAGGATCTCGTCGGCATAATGGCCGCTCACCATATACCCTATGTGGCAACCGCTACCATCGCATATCCCGAGGATTTGGTAAGGAAGGTGTTGAAGGCAAAGACAATGAGGGGCACCAGGTTCTTCAACCTGTTAGCTCCTTGCCCTACGGGGTGGCGCTTTGCGCCTCACCTCAGCGTAAAACTAGCGCGTATGGCAGTCGAAAGCAGGGTTTTCCCGTTGCTGGAAGTGGAAGATGGAGTACGCTGGACAGTGCAACGACCGCAACAGGAGATATCGGTACGGGACTATATAAAGCTACAGGGCCGGTTTGGTCATCTAGAAGAGGCGGATATGGAGGCCATGGAGAAGTCTGTTCGTGAGGAATGGGAGCTCTTGCTGGCAAAGGCTTCTCGCGTTTGTGAGCTCTGAGAGGAACCTGAAGGGGATCACCTGTCATGAAGTATAAGACGATTTTATTAGAGCGGAAAGAAAAGGTCGGGATAATCAAGCTGAACTACCCTCAAAAACGAAACGCCTTGGGCAGCAAGTTGATAGGGGAACTTATTGAGGGTCTACAGGAGCTGGACCGGGAAGCTCAGATACATGTTATCGTCATAATGAGCAATGTGCCGGGCGTCTTCTGTGCTGGGAGAGATCTATCTGAGGGTTCTTCTACCCAGGCTTCGGANNTCTGCGCTGGGAGGGATCTATCCGAGGGGTCTTCCACGTCGCCTTCGGATATAGTGAAGCAGCGGGAGTTTTCCGACAGACCAGCTCAATTGTGGTCAACTCTGAGGTCACTGCGAAAGGTGGTTATCTGTGCGGTAAATGGTTATGCCCTGGCAGGGGGCTGTGGCTTGGCGGTATGTTGCGACTTAGTGATAGCTGCGGAGGATGCAACCTTTGGCTTGCCGGAGATAAACGTCGGTTTGTTCCCTACGACAATAGGGCCGGCAATGATTCGTAATATCGCCAGCCTGAAGAAGTGCTTCGAACTTTTCCTTACAGGGGATAGATTTAGCGCTCAGGAAGCGGAACGGATGGGCATTGTAAACAAGGTAGTGCCCGCCGATAAGTTGGAAGACGCAGCCATGGAGCTTGCTGGGAAAATCGCGAGCAAGAGCCCGGCCATCACTCGGATGGGGAAGGAATTCTTCTATACTATATTGGATATGGAATACAACAGGGCGGTAAGGTACGGGAGAGAACTGGTCAGTATAATGGCCGTGAGCGAGGACGGCATAGAGGGTCAAAAGGCCTTCGTAGCGAAACGAAAACCGCGATGGAAAAAACTGACCTCACCGTAAGAAGCCTGAAGCTAGACTGCGATTTTCGTAACACTTTAGCTCTTTGAAATTAACTGGTGAATGAGCATGGAGATGTCTTTTTTTGCTATGCCCTCCCATGGATCAGAGTGGTGGGCATTTCAAAACGGTGTATCGCCTCATAGGTACTGAGTTATAGACGCTTCGTCTCTATACACCATTTTGAAACGGCCCAATACGGGCCCCTGTTTTGAGGGCATTGAGCAAAAAAAGAGATCTCCATGCTAATGCGTCTCTCCATGGGTAGGTATTTGGCCGGAGGAAAAGGCCAGGAGCACTAAATTTTCAAAGAGCTAAAGTGTTACCGATTTTTGAGCCCTGGGTGGAAGCCAGTGATCATCGGTTGCCCTCCGGTTTTTTCAGAATCATTACCGTGCGCTCAAACTGGATTACTTCCACGCCATTCTGATTGCGTCCGGTATGACGAAAGCGGGCTATTCCCACCTGCGGGTTAGAACCGGACTCCCGTTTGTCCAGTACTTTGGTTTCCACGTAGAGGGTATCGCCGTGGAAGACGGGGTGGGGGTGCCCGACCTTGTCATAGCCCATGTTGGCTACTATGGTCCCTTCGGTCAGCTCCGCCACGGAGATTCCCGTTGCAAGCCCTAAGGTAAAAATCCCGTTAACGACGCGCTGCCCGAACTGAGACTGCTTGCTTGCGAAATCCTCATTCAGGTGCAGGGGTTGTGTGTTCATGGTCAGGGTCGTAAATAACGCATTATCCATCTCGGTGATCGTGCGGCCAAGGCTATGCTTTATTACTTCACCCACACAAAGATCTTCAAAGTATTTTCCAGCCATATGTCGCCTCTCTCACATTAAGCGAATCTAGCCAATTATATACGAAGGGGACCTTCTATCCTTGTTTCTCGATCTGGGCGTTGAGTTCTAAATTTCAAAACACCTCAACACTGGAGCTCTTAAAGGTCAAATAGACGAAAGAGCCTAAGTTTAGCTTCATTTCCTGAAAGGATTCTTTCGTAATCATCACTGTTAACTTTTCTCCTACATCGACTACCAAACTGACGGAATCTCCTCTGTCAGTTACTTCAGAGATCTCGCCAAGAAATGAATTACGGGCACTCGTAGAAGTAGGCCTATGGGAGATGATAATAGCTTCAGGTGGAATGGAGATGTGGCGAGCGCTATCACTTTCAGGAAGGATAGCCACTTTTATCCTCCCGGTATCAAAAAGGGAGATATCCTTCTCCTTTGAGACCCTTCCCTTAAACAGGTTTTCTGCTGGAGACTTTGCTATCTTTCCCCCAAATAGAGGGATAACTTCATCTGCCAGTCGGTAGGCCTGATTTATGTCATGGGTGGCCAGGATGGTCGTAATCTGAGATCTCCGGTTCAATTCCTTCAAGATCCTCTCGAGGAGATCCACATTCCTGCGATCCACATTGGCAGTGGGCTCATCGAGGAGCAATACCTCCGGGTACAGGGCGAGAGCCCTAGCTATGGCAACCCTCTGGGTCTCCCCTCCCGAAAGTTCCACTGCCCTCCTTTTTTCAAAAGCCACCAATCCAACCAATTCCAAGCACTCGGTAACCCTCTTTTTCCTCTCACTCTTTTTCATCCTTCGAACCTTAAGGCCGTAAGCTATATTCTTTTCTACCGTTGTGTTCAAGAGGAGAGGGTTTTGCAGAATCAACGTCATCTTCTGTCTAAGTGAACGTTTGTCGGCCTCGGAGGTGTCTACCCCTTCAAAATAGATTTTCCCTGAAGTGGGGGACAGAAGAAGGGAAAGTATGGAAAGGAAGGTAGTCTTGCCTGATCCATTTGGGCCCATTACTGCATAGAATCCTCCTTTTTTGATCCTTAGGTGGGGGATGTCTAATGCCTTCTCGCCGTTATAAACTTTCGTCAAGTTCCGGATCTCGAATTGGAAGGTATCCATTTCGCTACCCTTCTCTTGATTGTAACCAGTGAAACAGGATGTTTACAACAAAGGCTACTGCCAGCAGGATGAATCCAAGGGCAAGGCTAAATGCGAACTCCCCTTTAGCTGTTTCAAGTGCGATCGCGGTCGTCATGGTTCTTGTGTATCCCCGGATATTTCCGCCCACCATCAAAGCGCAACCTACCTCGGCGATTACGCGGCCAAATCCTGCAATTACAGCGGCCATCACTGCAAATCTTGCCTCCGAGAGAACCGTCAGAGCCGTTCGGAGGGGGCCGGCCCCGAGTGTCATAGCAGTGATTTTCACTCGAGGGTCAATTACGTGGGTGGCAGATACGGTTAAGGCCACGATGATAGGGGCAGCCAAAATGAATTGCCCGATTATCATGGCCTTAGGGGTGAAAAGAAGTTCGAGAGGCCCCATAGGCCCCTGACGGGAGGTGAAGCAATAGACTAAGAGTCCAACTACTACGGTGGGAAGAGCCATGAGAGTATTGAATATGGCAATGAGCCCCCTTTTACCCCAAAACTCAGCGCTTCCAATGATAAAGCCCACAGGTACTCCCACCAAGGAAGAGAGAAAAATAGCAGTGGCTGATACCCTTAGAGAGAGTACGGCTATACCGAAGATCTCTCTATCCAAGGAAAATAGCAAACTCAGGGCCTTCCACATGCCCTCCAAGATATATTCCATCTCCTATACACCTATTGAGGATTAGGGACAGCAACCGGTATAAAGAGAGGTTGGCCGAATGTGTCTTTTCCGAACTCCTTGATGATCTTCTGACCATTCTGAGATGTCACCCACCCTATTAAGGCCATGGCTTTGATATAGTTCACATGAGGATACTTGGCTGGATTGACGGCGATAATCCCATAGGGGTTAAAAAGGATGGCATCTCCCTCGAAGAGAACAGGAAGGTTGATCTTTTTCCCTTCAAAAAACGCTAGATAAGTACCTCGATCAGCCATGGTATAGGCCATCTTCTCGTCAGCCATGGTCAAAACCTCTCCCATACCTCTGCCTGCCTCCCAATACCATTTGCCGGATGGCTTCACATTAGCCTTTTCCCATATCTTCAGCTCCTTCAAGTGAGTTCCCGATCTATCACCTCTGGATATGAAGGTAGCCCTATTTTTGGCAATAAGATGGAAGGCTTCGTTCAGTGCTTTGGCATTTTTGATCCCTGCCGGATCAGACTTGGGGCCGATTATCACAAAGTCATTGTACATCACATCCCTACGGTTAACACCATAGCCCTCGGCCACAAATTTGTCTTCCAGGGGACGGGCATGGACCAGGGTGACATCCACATCTCCATTCTCTGCCAACTTCAGGGCCTTGCCTGTTCCTACCGGAATGACGTCCACCTTTACGTTTAACATCTTCTCAAAGGGGGGAAGCAGGACATCGAGCAGTCCGGAGTTTTGGGTGCTGGTAGTAGTGGAAAGCCTCAGTCTCTCCTCTGCTGGTGCAGAACAGAAGGAGGACAAAATAAATAGGGTGACCAGAGTTGGTGCTAAATAGCTTTTGAGCTTCATCTTTGGCTCCTTTCTTCACCAGCTAGGCCTGTCATAGGAGATGCAGAAGAATGTATCACTTAGACTGTAAGTTGAATGCGAACTAACACCACATCCTCATTCTTCAGCTCCTCTCCGTCTTTTACGATATGATCATCGAACTCCGTGCGGTTATAGTTGATCATCGCCCTGATCCTGTCATTGAGGTACCAGTTTACTCCCAGGGTAAACCCATCAGCATCACTGGTATAGGTGTCGGCATCAGCGTAGCCTTTCAGGAAGAGATCATTGTCGATGGAGAGGGTTTCATATCTGGCCAGAAGCTGGATGGCTCCCCAGGTCCCTTTCTTGGGATCAAAGCTTTGCTTGGGGGGATCATTCTATACGTCCCGTCCTTGAAAGGCTGAGACTCACCGGTCAATATATAGCTCAAGCTCACATAGGTCCCATCAATACTGAAGTCATCCTTTGAACCACCTTCTGTCACATAGAGGTCATCCAGATCCATCCGTACCCATTCACCTTTCAAGGAAAAGGGCCCTACAATCCAGGCCAGCTCTGCCCCATAACGGGTGCGTCCCCCATTATGGAAGACATCCTCCTCAAATTGAAAGAAGGCCGTCTCCCCTGCCGTCTGGAATTTCCCTTTCCGGCGCATCTCATCCCTTGCGGTCTCCTGCTTTCCGTAAGTCATCCCGCCTCCAAGGTGAAGCCCCTTGAGGAAAGCGCTCTTGGAGGTGTTGAAAGGGGTGACTACGGCTCTTGCAATTACGTCCTTCTCGTCATTGGTATCGGAAGTATTTTTACCGGTCCCGTTACAAACACTCAGGCCATAGTTCAAAAAACCTTTCCCTATATCTCCATGAAGCATGACCCCGATGTCCCTGTCAGGGGTGAGGTTGCCTATGGGAAGGGGCAGCTCAATGAAATCCCTCGAGCTGGCGGAAGTATACCAATCAAGACTGAAGGACTGTTTGAACTGACCAACCCGAAGCCTTACCGACGGAACGTAATTGAACCCCATATAGCCATCCAAGAGGTCACTCTGGCCCTTTCCGAATTCACCAACTAGGGTAAAATCATAGTACCTGTAGATGGTGCCTTTTAGCCCCAGTCTTGCAGTTCTCATGGAGAACTCATTGTTTGCCGGGTTGTTGGCCTCAAAGGCCCTGAACTGGCCCTGTAATAGTAGCAACGGTTGAAGACTGAGTTCATCATACCCTTGAGGGGCGATAGTTCCCCTTTCCTTAAGTATTTTCAGAACCTCCTCCTCCAAAGGGTTTTCGCCCTCTGCCTTCACACTCCCAAGCCCCAGGGGGCTAAGAGAGAGCGTAACTACAATAAGAATCGATAAGATCTGAAACGGGCTCTTCATCACTGCTCCTCCTTTTCCTTTCCCTCTTAATCTCCATCTCTGCAGCGGATTCCCGGTGATCAATGAGGTGAACCGCTTGTCACCTCCGACCTCCGTTTGCAAAAATTCACCTTTCTCCTTACTTAGAGGAAACAGATGTCTAAACAAAAACGGTCGCTAAGGGAGGCAAATGCCTTCCAAATACGGAAGGGATTGTGGTTACTCTGACATCATCTTTCCAGAATTCCTCGTGTCATAGCCCCCCATTTTTTGCACTTTTTCTCTAAATTCCTGGGACTTGATTACTTCCAGTAAGGCAGTTAAAGGCTTGGAGGAAACATTCTCCTTAGGAATGACAAGATCATACCTCTCATTGGTAAGGTGGACGAATTCCAAACGCAGCATCTTTGCTGCTGACAATATCCCCAAGCCCACATCAGCCGCCCCGCTCAGCACTGCTGTGGCCACCTCCGCATGGGTGTTGACCTCCTTTTCATACCCATTGATCGGGCCAGGAGCAATTCCAAGCCTCTTCAGTTCAGAATCGAGGAAGATCCTGGTGCCCGACCCCTCCTGACGGTTAATGATTCTAACATCAGGTCGGGCCACATCCTCAATTCCAACTACATGTAAGGGATTACCAGGCCTTACTATCAAACCCAGATCACGGTATACCAGGTTAACTACCGTCGTTTCCATTTCAGGCAAATAGCGAGCCAAATAGGGGAGATTGTATGTGCCTGTATCTGGATCGAGGAGATGGCAACTGGCTATATGACAACTTCCCCTCGCCAATGCAATGAGCCCGCCTACGCTTCCTACATTGGAGAAGGAAAGACTGAATTCCGGAAATCTCCAGGTTAGCTCATGGGAGAGGAGCTCTATAGTAAAGTCATTACTTCCCATCACGACAATGTGCTTGTCTAACTCCCTTTTTACCCCCTTTCCTATATTTTCGCTGGCACTTTCTACTATCCATTCATCGATTAGCCTTCTGGGGAAGGTCCATTTGCCGGTAATTCGGGTGGCCGGGATCTTCTTCTCCTTTATGAGCCTGTAGACCTGTTTTTCATTTATATTCAAATAACTCGCTACCTCTTTGGTAGTTAGCATCTCCTTGTTCATGGTATTAACCTCTAAAGAGCGAGCTTAACGAAGCATCTCATTTTGTCAAGAAAAAAATAACAAAAAATTACTCAGAATCCCTGAAAATAACTGATGCTCTCCTAGTCCCTGAAATTCCAACCCTACTTTTCGGGATTGGGACTGGTCAAGATAGTGCTACAAAGAAGGCTATAAAAGTGATATCTAAGAGCGCAATCGAGGACTAACCTCATGGTTGTCAAGAAGATAGATTTGTTACATATGTTATTCTTTGAAAATCTTCTGAGGCACAAGGAAATCAGGCACTTTGTATCAACCCGAAAAGGAGGCTTCAGCAGCCCCCCATACCACTCTCTCAATCTGGGGTTCCACGTTGGAGACGATCCCGAGAATGTCCTCAAAAACCGAAAAAGACTTGCCACTACCACTGGAATACCATTAAACCAATTCACCATAGCCAGACAAATCCACTCCGGTAACGTCACGATAGTATCAGAAGGATTGAGAGGGAAAGGGTGCACCAATCATGAAGAGGCAATTAATGCCACCGATTCCATGGTGACCGATGTGCCAGACATTTGCCTGATAATACTCGTAGCTGACTGCGTTCCAATGTTGTTTTTTGACCCACCAAGAAAAGCCATAGGGGTCGCCCATGCAGGGTGGCGGGGAACCCTGAGATCTGTTGCAGGAAATACCGTCAGTGCTATGCAGAGGGCTTTCGATTCCTCGCCCCATGATATTATGGTTGGAATGGGTCCATCTATTGGACCATGCTGTTATCGGGTGGGCCAGGAGGTTATCTCTCAAATGGAAAATACATTCGGCACTAAGAAGGGATACATAGTAAATGAATCCAGGGATGGTAAGGGATACCTTGACCTGTGGGAGGCGAATCGAGAACATCTCGTTCATGCCGGTATACAGAGAAAGAACATTGAGATGCCGAAGATATGTACCTACCATAACCCTGATCTATTCTTCTCCTACAGACATCAAAGAGGAAATACGGGCAGGTTTGGCGCAGGCATAACTCTCTGCTAGGCCTTTGCAACCAAACAAGGAAGTACCACTCAATTAGCATTTGGCATCTCCGTGCCCGTTGAGAAAAGGCGACGCCAAAGTGGGGTGTCTAAGAGGGCTTGACAGAACTATCGCCTTTGATTTTAAATGAGCGAAGAGGAGAGGATGGCCCAATGACTTACCAGAAAAGGAGGTAGAAATGAAAATAAAAGTAGCTATTGTATTTTGCGTGGTTGCTGCCATGACTTTCTGTTCCTCGGGCGTAATCCAGGCAAGAGAGTATGAGTACACGCCTACTCCATTAGATTTCCGGTATATTTTTGGCCCTGGAAAGCCAGTGCTGACGGTTAGTCCGGGGGATCGGGTCAGGCTATGGTGCGAGGATGCCGCACAGGGAAGGGTAAAGAGTACAGCCGACACATTCATGGTGGCAGTTGCACCTGTATGGCCGGACGTGAATCCCCAAACCGGTCCTATCTATGTGAAGGGCGCTGAGCCCGGGGACACCCTGGTGCTCAAGATCGTGGATATTGAGCCCTCTGTTGAGGAGGCGTGGAGCTGTTTTGTCCCGCATTTCGGGTTCCTGACGCCGACGCGGTTCACGGACATGCTCACCCCGATGCTCCCGGAGTACACATGGATGTACCCGATCGACAAGTATAAGGGCACGGTAAAATTCATCTCTCGACTGGGGCCGGAAAAATACCAGGCGGAGATCCCCATGCACCCCTTCCTCGGGACACTCGGAACAGCTCCGGCCGATCGCGAGGTGTTTCACTCCTTGACCCCGTATTTCCATGGCGGGAATATGGATTGCGTGGAGACCAAAATTGGTACGACTGTTTACCTTCCGGTCAATGTACCCGGGGCATTGTGGAGCACTGGCGATGTGCACCTTGCCCAGGGGGATGGAGAAGCGTGTGGTGTGGCAGTCGAGTCAGCCGCATGGGTCACCATAGACGTCCTTCCCCTTATCAAGGGAAAGAAGGTGGCTACCCCGAGGTTTGAGGACGATGAGTACATCATGTCGGCTGGAAGCGCCCGTCCGATGGATGATGCCATGCGGATCGCATACGTTGATATGGTGAACTGGCTAGTGGCAGACTATGGCTTTGATAAGTGGGACGCTTACCAACTGTGCTCCCAGGTTGCACTCATGCGGGTTGGCAATGTGGTGGACACATATTACACCATGGTAATCAAGTTCCCCAAGAAGTATCTGCCCGACTAAGAACCTAACTCCTGCAAAGCTATCCTCTCCTCATATCTTTGGATCACCTGGAGATAATCCTCCTCAATGACGCCGTCGTCTTCCCACCCTCCTACTTGAATCTGGAATGGATTTAGGCTATATCCTGAGACGCGGAAATTAGCACCCGTGTCAGCGGGCAGCAGAGATGAGCACATATGTCTTGATGAAGCTCCTCGAAGGGGCTCCAAGTAGGTACGACAGGGGCATTCATATTCTCACCCTTGGGAGGCTGGAGAGGGTCTATGATCGTTTGACATCTCATATAGAGGGAGGGCAGAGGGTCCTTGATCTTGGCTGTGGGACTGGTGCACTGACGCTACGGGCCGCCCTGAAAGGCGCACAGGTGAAGGGCATTGATATTAATCCGCAGATGCTCGATATTGCGTGGGGAAGGATAGTCGAGGCGGATCTCGCCTCAAAGGTAGAGGTCTGTGAGATGGGTGTTGCTGAGCTTGGAGGTGAAAGACGGGGGAGCTACGATGTTGTGATGGGTGGCCTTTGCCTTTCTGAGTTAACGGGAGATGAACTGACCTATGCCCTGAGACAAGTTAAGGAAATATTAAAGCCCGCAGGCCTTCTGCTTATTGCTGATGAAGTAAGACCCAAGAGCATCTCAAAGCTAATGTTCAATTGGCTCATAAGACTTCCGCTTGTAGTGTTTACCTACCTCATTACCCAGGCTGCTACAAAGCCCGTCATGGATCTGCCGGAGAAGATACAAGGAGCAGGCCTGGTAATTGAGTCAGTCAGATTGAGCAGCATGGAGGACTTTATCGAGTTGGTAGCGATGAAGCCTAAAGGGGGATGAGATGAATCTGCTCAAATTTCTCGTTGCTACTATCGTTGAGACCTTACTGAGGGTCCTTCCTTTCCCCTGCAAGACGGGTTTTATCAAGATAGGGAATCCAGACAGGAATGCACCTGTTCTTCTCACATGCAACTACCATCTGACCGTAGAGAGGGTAAAAAGGGCGTTGAAGGGGGTGGATGCTTGTCTTCTTGTTGCCAATAGCAGGGGGATCAATGTATGGTGTGCTTCCACAGGTGGTCTTTTTACTAGTCACGATGTCATTTCAGCCTTAAAGACCAGCGGAATTGAAGGCCTTGTGGATCACAGAGATCTGATCCTGCCCCAGCTCGCTGCCACAGGTGTTGAATCCAAGATCATAGGGAAAAAGACTGGATGGAAGGTAATCTGGGGTCCTGTTCTTGCCAAAGATATCCCTGCCTTTCTAAAAAACAAGCTCGAGAAGACCTCGCAAATGCGACAAACTGAGTTTCCTCCTATGCAGCGCATTGAGATGGCTGTGGCCTGGGCGTTCCCAATCTCCATCATCCTGGCCCTCTTCATGATTCCCTTTTGGCGTGAAGCTGTCTTTCCCTTCATTTCACTGGTTTGGGGGCTGTCTTTCTCAATCTTCCTGTGCTTTCCCCTCTATAGCCAGTGGCTGAGCCCTGAGGGGAGAAGGGTTGGCTTTATTTTTCTTGATTTCGGGCGGGGTGGATTTCAACTCATCCTATGGGGAGCCATCATCCTTGGTCTTATCACCTATAGCATGGCGGTTGGTGATTTCAGGTGGGGATTTATTCTCCGCTGGGGCTTCATGGGCCTCATCATCGTTCTCATTTTGAGCATTGATGTAATGGGCAGCACCCCAGTATTCAAGAGCGGCCTGCATGGGGATAGACTGCTGAAGATGCGCCTTGATGAGCGGAAATGCAAGGGTGTGGGTGTGTGTGAGCAGGTGTGCCCAAGGGATTGCTATGAGGTGGATAGGGATCGGCACACTGCAAGGATACCGAGGACTCACCGCTGTGTGAAATGCGGGGCCTGTATGGTTCAGTGCCCCTTTGATGCCCTGTATTTTCAGGGTCCGAGAGGCGAGATACTCACACCAGAAACTGTCAGAAGGTTTAAACTCAATCTCGTTGGCAAGCGGCTTGTGAAGGTGGAGGGGAGACTGTGATGAGGGAAAGGATGGAGAGGGCCCTGCGCAGGAGTGATGCTGAGTACACGGAAATCCGGATTGAGAGCGTTACGTCCTCTTGGGTGAATTTCAGAGGTGAAGAGCTGGACAGTATTGGCTCATTGAGGACAGTGGGTGGGATAGTGAGGGCGCTTTTCAAGGGCGGCTGGGGCTACGTGAGTTTCAATGATCTCATCGATCTTGAGGCCAGAGTGAGGGAGGCCTGTGAGTCCGCACGATTAGTAGGTAGAGAAGAGAGCAAGTTCGCTGAAGTGGAGCCAGCTGCTGATGAGACGCGGGCGAGCCTTGACAAGGATTTTCGAGGGCTCTCCCTGTCAGAGAAGAAGTCTGTAATCGAGGAGTACAACAGGATCGTTCTGGGTTACCACGAGAAGATTGAGACATCGAATGTGAGCTACAACGACAGTTTCAGAAAAGTCTGGTACGGTAACTCTGACGGAGCTTACATTGAAGATGAGCGACCTGATGTGGCGGTGAGCATATCAGCCACTGCCCGGGAGGGCGATAATGTGCAGCGAGGATTTGAGAGCATTGCGGGCAGTTCAGGCTTCCAGATCATTGAAGGGCTGCAAGAGAAGGCGGAAATTGCAGCCAAGCGTGCTGTGGAGTTGCTTTCAGCACCGCCGGTCAGGGGTGGGAAATATCCTGTAATCATAAACCCCAGATTAGCAGGGGTCTTTGCCCACGAGGCCTTTGGGCATTTGAGCGAATCGGACTTTGTATACGAAAGTGAGCGTATGAAAGAGCTGATGGTGCTGGGAAAACGCTTCGGTTCTGATATCTTGGATATAGTGGACGACGGCACTATCCCTGGTCTGAGAGGAACGCATAAATATGATGATGAAGGGGTGAAGACCAGGAAGAATTACTTGATCAAGGGGGGTATTTTAGTGGGAAGGTTGCATTCCCGTGAGACCGCAGCCAAGATGCGTGAGCAGCCCACTGGCAATGCGAGGGCCATTGGCTACCAACACCAACCGATCGTACGTATGACTAACACCTATATCGACAAGGCAGGGGCCACTTTTGAAGACATGAGAAAGGATGTGAAGCTGGGGCTCTATGCCCTGGACATGGTTGGCGGACAGACATCCATGGAGCTCTTCACCTTCAGTGCTGCATACGGTTACATGATCAGGGACGGCGAGATAGCCGAGCTGGTCAGAGATGTAGTGCTGACGGGAAACGTCTTTGAGACATTGATGCATATTGATATGATAGGCAATACAGTAGAATGGCCGCCAGCAGGCGGTGGCTGCGGGAAGGGCGGGCAGGCTCCCCTTCCTGTGGGATTGGGTGGTCCGTATCTCCGCATTCAGAACGTGGTGGTAGGGGGCAGGCAAGGATGATTGTAAACCGGTTGATCGAGGAAGCGATGAAGAAAGCCCAGGGTGCTGATGCCTCCTTGGGGCAGACGGAATCCACAAGCGTGTCCTTTGAGAACGACAAGCTTAAATCGGTGAGATCTTCCCAGGACACAGGTATGAGCGTAAGGCTCATCGTGGATGGCAAGATCGGCTCATCCCATACCACGGATATAGAGGATGTTCACGGGGTCGTTGGGAGGGCTTTGGAAGCTGGGAAGTTCGGCAGCCCAGCGCATTTCACGTTTCCAGGTGTAGGGGAAGGAAAGGACGTGAAGGTCTATGACGATGCAGTGCCACCTGTGACGAAAGAGGAGATGATTTGGATTGGCGAGGAGATGATAACGCAGGTGAAGGAGTACAACCCCGATGTGTTAGTCAGTGCCGGGGTGAGCAAGAGTGTGAGCAAAGAGCAGTTTGCCAACTCCGCTGGCATAGGACTTGCCACTGAGGAGACAGGCTTCTCCGTCTGGGTTCATGGTCAGTGGGTAAGGGGGACTGACATCCTATTAGCTGGACATGATTTCGGATGGAAAAGACGGCAGATTGACCATGTGGGGATTGCCAGGAAGGCCATTGAACTGTTCAAGATGGCAGAGCACATTGCCCCCATCAGATCAGGTGATATGCCGGTTATCTTCACACCTGAGGGGGTGAATGTGCTGCTTTTCGCCCTGAGGTTGGGATTGAATGGCAAGAACGTATTCTTAGGCTCATCGCCGCTTGCAGGCAAATTGGGTGAGAGGATCTTTGACGAGCGGTTTTCTCTCAGTGATAATCCGCTGCTTGATTACGGAGGCGGAAGCAGCAAATACGACGGCGAGGGGGTGCCTCATCAGGTCACTCCACTGATTGAAGGTGGCGTGGTAACGAACTTCCTCTATGACCTCGACACAGCGGGCAGGGCAGGCACCACAACTACTGGTAATGGTGTAGGCTGTAATCCTACGAATCTCGTCATCAAAGAGGCCGACAGGCCTTACGAGGAGATGGTGAAAGATACCAGGGAAGGCCTGCTTGTTCACAGTGTGTTGGGCCTGGGTCAAGGCAACCCCATCAGCGGGGAGTTCTCCGTGAATGTCCAGTTGGGTTACAAGATAGAGAACGGTGAGATTGTAGGGCGGGTAANNACGTGTAAAGGATGTTATGCTCGCAGGAAACACCTACGACGCCCTGAAGACCATCGCCGCTGTGGGAGCTAAAGCCGAGTGGGTTGGAGGCTCGCTCTTAACTCCGCCGATAGGGATTGCCAAGCTGAGCGTCGTAGCGAAGTAGGGTATGGGTGAATAGGGTTAGAGACTAGATTGGATAGTGTAGGGGATTCCCATAGACAGCACATACATCATCCTAAGCGTGGGGGTGGGCATTGCAACATGTGGGTTCATAGTGGTGCTCATCTGGTGCCTCAATGCCTATCTCAAGAAACGGATTTTGTCTGACCAGGGAGGTCACACACCAGTAAAGTCCCACGAAGCGGTCCAGGAGGAGAGGCGACAGCAGCCGGGGGTCGATTTCACGCTGCCCGTCAGGGTGAAGACCCCCAGTGGGACCATAGATGCCGAGATGAAGAATATCGGCCTCGGCGGTGCGTTTGTCTGCTGTCAGAAGGTCCTGCCCCTGGGGGAGACCTTTGTTCTGACCATTCAACCTCCCAAGCATAAGCGCCTGAAGCTCAATGCGGAGGTGGTCTGGTCCAACATCAATGTCCCTGACGAGAAGATCGTAAACCGAGGGATGGGGATTCGGTTTATCCAGATTACGAGGGATGACCGTGAGTTCCTCACCCAGCTGGTATCAGCCCATCTGGAAAAGGAGAGTGGATAAGGGAGAGTACCTCTCACGGGTGCTTAAGTGCCTCCATGGTGTCGCGGAGAAAAATGATCGAAGCCCCGTACTTCAAGCTCCTCCACTGATCCATCATCATTAACCATCCTGATGCCTCTCCCCTCTCCTATTTCACCTATCAGGTAGAGGGGGGATCCTATATCGTCCTTGGATAGGCGCTCCAGATCCTGAGCCTTCGCTTCAGGTACTGTGAGCAATAGGAGGTAATCCTCTCCACCTGAAAGGGCCAGATCTAGTGGATTGAAATTGGCCATAGAAGCAAGGGCCTTGAGCTCGAAGGAGAAGGGGATCTTGCTCCTAAAGAGCGATGCCCCGACGCCACTTTCCTTGCAGATATGCCGCAGATCTGAGAGGAGCCCATCACTGACATCGATCATGGCACTGGCAAGTCCCATGGTTGCTATAGCCCTTCCAGTCTCAACCAAAGGCCTTGGCTCATTGTGGGTCCTGACGAAGTAGCCCCCAGTGGAGCCTGGAGGTGCTATCTCCTTTTTTAAAATCTTGAGTCCGGCGGATGAGTCACCAAGGGTTCCCGTGATATAGATCCTATCTCCTGGCCTGGCACCGGACCTATACACGACCTCACCTTGTTTCACATCACCAATGAGTGAGACATTGATAACCAATACATCAGGCGAGGCAACTGTATCGCCTCCGACTATATTAACGCCATAATGGTCACAGATGGCCTTCATGCCCCGGTATACGCCTTGAACTAACTCGACATCCGTTTCAACGGAAACGGCCAGGGAGATGAGAGTAAAGAGTGGCCTGCCGCCCATGGCAGCGATATCGCTTAGATTGACGGCTATGGCCTTCCAGCCCAATTGATAAGGGGTAATGGTATCCCTTAAGAAATGGATATCCTCAACCAGCATGTCAGTGGTGAATAGTAAAAGCCGCCCAGAATAGGGACCAAACACAGCGCAGTCGTCACCAATACCCTTCACAACCTCCTTCAAGGAAGCGCTACAGTCCTTTTTGATGGATTCTATAAAGCCGAATTCGCCAATCTCACGAAATTTCAAGGCCATACTTGCTTCCCCTCCAGCGTTGCTCCGTCCTCCGAATATACTATATGTTCCTTTTGCAAGACAAAACATATTTTGAAAGCATCAGTCTACAGGTGTATGCTACGTCAGGGCTCCGTCATAGTAAAACCTGACCCGGAGGTTCCGGAGTTTTATAGGGTGTATTTCCAT
>JABAOC010010166.1_pt1 | contig 21028 bp, 20 predicted proteins | sample 7062161 | NCBI WGS metagenome assembly JABAOC01 (sample SAMN14538625, study PRJNA623070) | marine sediment metagenome | biome: marine biome [ENVO:00000428]; feature: marine pelagic biome [ENVO:01000023]; material: deep marine sediment [ENVO:00002113] | place: India: Gulf of Khambhat ... | reverse complement strand
TAAATCTCTGTCTTTTTTGTACAATGAAAATCCCTGGTTTGTGTAATAATTGAATACTTTAGGATACAAGAAAGAGGAAATTCTCCCTGGATTTTTTTTATTCATCAGCATTTTTTTTAGGGGAATAATGATAAATTTTCTGTGGAGAAACATCTTCTTCACGACATCCTTTATCAATCCTTTTACAGTGATATGCCAGCCGATTATCCCGTACCGCTCGCCCAGCAGCGGCAGGTGCTCATCAAGACCGAGAATCTTTAACTTTTCGATCAGTATGCCAAAGTTATACCCATGGTTGATTTGCTGGAGACAAGCTTCTTCAAAGGTATAGGGATGATCATGATAAGCGATTGCGTATTTGTTATACATGATTCTGAGGCCTTGTTGTTTAAGACGAACTCCCACCTCGATATCCTCGAACCCGATTCGGCGAAAGTCCTCATCGAACATGCCGTATTCCACAAAAAAGCTCTTTTTAAAGGAGATGTTACCAGTGAAAAAATACCAGGCAGGGACTTCAATCTTGTCAGTGATCTCCCAGTAAGGAATATCACCCCATATTTTCATAAACGGAGATTTCAACGCCTCGGAATGAAGCTTGGTNNATTTTCATGAACGGAGATTTCAGCGCCTCGGAGTGGAGCTTGGTCTGTCCCAGAACGGCGCAATTGTCTTCTGGATAATACTCGTGAAATTTCAGATGTTGCGCGAGAAAAGCAGGAGAAGCAATGATGTCATTTCCGATAATGAGTACGATCTCTGACCGCGCATTGAGCACCCCAAGGTTTCTAGCTGCACCAACACCACGACGAGGACCTTTTAAATAATGAATTGCACAAGGAGTTTTTCTAGCAATGTCCTTTAACTCTTTTTCTGTAGTATCATCAAGTTCGTCATCCACTATGATAATTTCATAAGATCCGATAGATAGCGTCTGGAGCAAAAGATTCTGAATGCATTTTTTCACCACTTCCACTCTTCCTTTGGTAGGAATGACTATGCTGAGAATAATACCGTTATTATCCAATTTAGGAATTTTCCATCGAGAACTTATCAAAAGTTGTCCAATTGATCTCTGGAAATGATTGTGTATATTGAATAAATTTATTCCATGCGGCGAGAAGGTCCTCACGAGGTTTTCCCCAGTCTTTGAAAAAGTACCAGTAGTGGTTTATGCAGATAAAAATCTTATGAGTTTGTCGACATTCTTCAAATGTTTGGATGGCATTATCCAGACATTGAGAGGCAGGTGTATCTGGCGAAAAATTGTTGATGCCGAAGAATATCTTAGACATTCCTTTCAGTTCGACTGTTTGTTGGGGAATTTCGGAGAGGAATCTTTTTCTAATTCTATATTTCCAATGCCTCAAGTTGTCTAACCATGTCTTTATGTAGAAATTCTCGTAATTGGTAGAGATATTGTATCCGGATTCGAGGAGGATATCCCTGACTACTGGAGAAAAAAATTCATAGGGAGGCACAAATGTATTTAGGCTGGCCGCGGGAAAACAAGATCGCAATAAGCGTGTTCCCTGAGCTAGAATCTGATTAACGTTGTCTCTTTCTGTGGACTGAAATTCCGTTGTATGAGTGGACCCATGAACAGCGATATCCACAAGACCTTTTTTGATCCTCTCGTTCAGAAATGAACAGAGTTCCTTATTCTCGTTTATGAAGAAAGTCTTGTTTGTTCCTCTGAAAGAAGGCGGGACATTCAAATCATACAGAGAATTAAGATGTTTCCGTAAATAAGGTTGTTGAAGTTCAACTGTTGAATGAGCGGGTATGGCGGATAAACACACAGGAATCCCCAATTTCCAGACTTCACCGTAGACTGTTTCCAGCATCTGGGGAGTTGTAAAAAAGCTTGTATCATCATCTCTTATTATTATATGCATAAGGGTAAATAATCTTTGGAACTGTTTTTTTAAATTAAATCCTCATGTTTAAATCGGGGATGAATGAGCATACGCGTCCTTTCTGGCTAAAACCTCAATGTGCAATCCTGTCCTCAAAAGGGCGTTAATCAAAGAAAGCAATTGGACAGATCCCCATATTTTTAATGTATCCATAAANNATAAACCAGGGACGGATTCTGTTGATGTAGACATATTTCTGAGGAGAAAAACCGTTCTCTCTCAATAAATAATGGAGAGTGGACTTGGAAAAAGTACACAGATGATCCGGAGGACAGATGCCCCCTGCGATCTTGAGGATGCTGTGCTTGATTTCTGAATTAATCGGCAGAAGCCGTATGAACTTGCGAATCCTTTCATCAAGGTTAGGAACGGCGATAAAAATGTGCCCTCCGGGTTTCAGAATTCGGTTGACTTCCTTGATGATCGAACGAGGGTTGGGAGAATGTTCTAGATTGTGAATAAATGTCACTACATCAAATGAGTTTGCGGGAAATTTTGCAGAACTCAGCGTTCCTTTATGGATTGGAAGGTTAAAATTATTCTTTGCCTTCGATGACAGGTCATCACTAATTTCCACTCCGATCGCATTCCACCCACGCGACTTAGCCAAATTTAAAAAAAGACCGTCGGCACACCCGACATCAAGTAAACTTCCTTTATCGCAATTACACTCGATGAGTTCCAGTTTTCTGAGGAAGTGATGACGAATATTCCATTCTCTCCATTTTTTGCCAGTATAGTCTGCATAGTAACTGTTATCATTGTAATAGAGTTCAATATCTTCTTTTGAAGGGAGAGGAGAGACATAGATAAATTTGCAATCGGGACATTGCATGATATGAAACTTGCTTTTCCATGGAGCCGCTTTCTCTCTGTAAACAAAAAGTTCTGACCCATTATTTTCACCACACAGAAAACAAGCGGAACTTCGATCTTTAAATGTCAAAAAGCACCCCGCATTCTGAACAAGGCATTGATCGTGTCGATGATAACCTTCATATCCAGGGAGAATGATTTTTCTTTGACATATTTGAGGTCTTCTTCCAGGGTTTCTTGAAAACTTAAAAGACCTCTTCCGTTTATCTGCGCAAAACCTGTCACGCCAGGCTTTATACTCAATTTTGCTTTTTGTTCCTTCGTATAATATCTGACCATTTCAGGGATATCCGGTCGAGGGCCAACAATATTCATGTCTCCTTTTATGACATTGAAGAAATTAGGCAATTCATCCAGGCTCGTTTTTCTCAACCAGCTGCCAAATTTTGTGAGTCGTGGATCATTGTCTTTCTTAAAGTAGATTTTTTTAATTTCTTCATCAGTATAATCATAAGAGTAGAGTTCAGGATAAAGTTCTTTTGCGTTATTCTTCATGGTGCGAAACTTATAGAAAGTGAACATCTGGCCGTGCAGATCATTCCTCCTTCTTTCCCCATTGCGTCGTTCTTTCCCAGGATTGTTATAGACAGAGATATTTTCTCTTCTCTCCTTGTATGACCTTCGGTTAGTCTTAATCCTGGCTTGTTTAAAAAGAGCGGGTCCTTTGGAGTCGATTTTGATGAGTACGGCAAACAGAAGGATTAAAGGAAATGTCAGTGCCAAAACAAGTATGGCGAAAGCAGCGTTGAGTAAATAACTGAAAGCACCAGCCAAGGATCTCGATTGAAAATGTGTTATTGTTGAGATTAAAGAAGGTTTTTTTCTAATTCTTGGTAAGATTGGTAGCTTTAATCCATTCAATGATTTCATCTGTACTCTCTTTCATTGATTTTGAAGGCAAAAAGCCCAAAAAGCTTTTAGCCCTAGTGATATCGGCGATTGAGTTTTTGAGTTCCCCTCTGTGTTCGTCGACATACCTGATTTCTGCTGCAGGATCGATTTTTTTGCTGATCATGGCTGCTAACTCATTTACGGATGTCGATGTGCCCGTTCCTATGTTAAAAATGTTATTTTGACTGTCTTTCTCCATCGCCAGAATATTAGCCTGGACAATGTCGCTGACATGAATGAAATCCCTGCGCTGTTCTCCGTCGCCATAGATTAGCAAAGGAGAACCTTCAAGCAGTCTATTGATGAAAATTGTCAGCACTCCGACGTAAGGGGAATACTGCTGGCCGAGCCCGTAGGTGTTGAAATATCTCAGCACTGTCCAGGATATGCCCATCTCTTCAGCAAGAAGCTGCAGGTATTTCTCGCCCGCAAGTTTAGAAATGCCATAGGGAGATATGGGATCGAGGATGTAATCTTCCGCAACAGGTTTCGGATTTTCAGAATCCGCATAAACAGCCATGGAGGACGCATAGATGATCTTTCTCACCTGGCTGTCAAGGCAGGAGCGAAGAATACTGATCGTGCCCATGACATTGGTTTCCGCATCCTTCGGGAATTCTGTAAGAGAGTCTCTCACACTGACCTTTGCAGCTTCATGAAATATGATATCGATCTCGTGTTCCGCCAAAATGTTTTTCATCAGTTTTGTGTTCAGGATATCGCCCTCAATAAAATTGGCGTCCTCAGGGATATTCTCGATTCTTCCTGTGGAAAGGTTGTCAACCACTGTCACTTTGAGCTTCTTCTCAAGCAGTGCTTTGGAAAGATGAGAACCGATAAAACCTGCTCCACCTGTGACCAGCGCATTCCTAAACATCAAGCGAACCGTCTTCGTATTTCTTTAGATTCAGCAGGTTTTATGAAAAGAATCTTCTGCAGTCTAGATTGACATCCGGTGAAACAATTGAATAGTCGAGATTAAGATCTGATCCGAGGATTGAATTTGGAAAAACAAGGCTGTTTTTAACTGTGATCGGATTTTTAATAACAACATTTTCTCCCACAACAGAAAGTGAAATTTTCGCCCCGTTGAGGACGGAATTCTCTCCAAGGATGAAATCACGCGAGAGCCATTTGAGCATCTCAATATTGCATCTCAAAAGGTCATGCGGATATGTGAGGTTTATGTCCGATTGAATAACCTTGGCTATCTCAACAGGAAAACCATATTCGATCAATATCTGGATCGCGTCTGTGAGTTCATATTCATCCCGCATCGCAGTTCTGGGCGTCCGGCGTATCGCATCAAATATATGAGGATCAAAAAGATAAATTCCGCAGCCTTTGAGGTTGCTTGCGGTGTATCTCGGTTTTTCGATGACTCTTTTGACCTGGCCGTTGTCGTCAAGAACGATTGAAAAATTTCGTTTTATCGCCTCCGGATCTTTTTCATCGACTGCAGCTAATACGGTTGAGCTTCCTTTTCGATCCATCAGCTCCACCATTCTGTTCAAGTTATCAGATAAAAAGAAAATATCGCCCAGGAAAAGCAAAAATCTGGAATGAATGAGATGCTCCAGCTTACCGACTGCATGAGCAATCCCCAGGTTGTCTTTTTGTTCAACATATCTGATCCTCACTCCGAGAGAGCTGCCGTCTCCGATTCTCCTTGCGATCTCGAAGCTCAAATGACCGACAACTACAATGATTTCATTGATCTGGAGCTTCTTCATCATGTTTATGTGATATTCGATAAGAGGAATATTACAGACTGGCAGAAGCGGTTTTGGAATATCGGAGCTGAAAGGCTCCATCCGAGTTCCTTTCCCAGCGGCCATAATGACGCCTGTTAATTTTTTATCCATTTCCATCTCTTCCTTTTTGAAATTCTGTTGTGGTGTTTTTCCTCACACTTTTCAGGAAGTATCCCTTTCTCTCTTCAAAGGATTATCTGTGTGTTTCAGTCCACAGAAAAGGGAGGTTATTACAATTCAGATTACGTTTATGACTTAAGACCTGGGGGATAAATTTTGCTTGGAGGTTTATTCATGTCAAAGACAGAAAAAAAATGCCATCAGTCATGGTACACCTGTTCGTAGACAGAGAGCGTCTTTTTTGCTGTCTCTTTCCATGAAAATTGTTTTGCTCTATGAAATCCTCTCTTTATCAAGTCTTTTTTCAGGTTGTCATTGCTCAATAACTTTTCCATACCTTCTGCAATGGAAGAGATGTCATAGGGATCAACGAAAAGTGCTGCATCCCCGACCACCTCTGGTATGGATGTCACGTTCGATACAATGGCAGGAGTTCCACACGCCATCGCCTCTAAGGGAGGAAGGCCGAATCCTTCAAACAGAGAAGGGTATATAAAGGCATCTGCTTTGTTGTAAAAACACGGAAGGTCTGAATAAGATGCATGGTCGGTCAGTATCAAGTCTTCTCGAATATCCAGTTTATCAATTTCTTTATTAATATCTTTGGACTCCCACATCATCTTTCCTACGAGCACAAGCTTATGCTCGAGCCTTGTTTTCTGTTTCAGTAATTGAAAAGCTCGGATTAGCCTTAAAATATTTTTTCGAGCCTGTATTCTTCCGACATAAAGAATGTATTTATCGGATATCCCATATTTTTTCAGAATAGTCACTGCCTCTTTTTTATCTTCACAAGATTTATATTGTGAATCAATTCCATGATAGATGACAGCAATTTTATGCTCATCGATTCCAAACAGTCGGATAACATCTCTCTTGGTCGTTTCAGAGACTGCGATAATCTTAGCCGCGCGCTTGATGCCCCTTTTTAGAAGCGGATTGAGTCTCAGGAGTATTTTCTTAGGGAAGAGTTCCGGATGGATAAAAGGAGCAAGATCATGCACGGTCATTATGTATTTTTGCGGACAGAAAAGAGGAGGGACCATGCAGATATGGACGAGATCTAAATTGTTTTTTGCCAGCTCATAGGGGAGACTCAGGGATAATCTGATGATCTTCGAATTTTTACTGACTGTAGAATAAGTGAATCTCGGGTGGCTGCCTAGGTTTTTTTCGATCGCATGATGAGAACAGCCAAAAATGACATAATTGTTCCTTTTCTCTAGTTCCATAAATCCCTTGATGAGTCCGCGCTCGTAGGTCTCCAGTCCACCCCCTTTTGAGCCTATTCGGTCCGCAAAAATCCCGATCTTCAACTGGGTTTCTCCTTCATTTTGAAATACTGCATGACCTTGTTCGCATATAAGCTTCTGAACCTTGAGTAAAACCGGTTCATTATTAAGTATCTGTCAAACAATTCGATAAATGCTCTTTTGATGTTGTATTTAATTAACACATAGAATCCAAACCATCTTCTTATATGCTTTAATCTCCACGCTGGCAAAGAAGGATGGTTCACATTGGAGCCTGTATAATACGAGTGTGAGGGGATTTCATCCATCAATAGCCCTTCATTCTTGCATTTTTCGTAAAGTTCAGTTCCTTTATACGCAGTGAAAATGCTCGCGATCAAATAATCCGGCTTGACTTTGCGGTTAAGTTCGATCGTCTTCCTAATGCTCTTCATGTTCTCCTCAGGTATTCCGATCATGTTATAGGTATAAAGTTCGAGACCGTATTTTTTTATCAGGTGACATCCCTCTATGATCTGCTTATCGCTGATATTTCTTTTCAAGACCTCTTTCCGTATTTTCGGGTCACCGGCTTCGAGTCCTATGGATACACGCGTGCAGCCGCTGCGGGAAAGAGCATCGAGCATCTCATCTGAGAGACTTTCCACCCGTGCATTGACAGAAAAAGGCAGGCCTATTTCGTTTTTATATTTTCTGCAGAATTCTTTTATTCTTTTTTTATCCAGTGTGAATGTGTCGTCATAGAGACAGAATGATTGAGGATTGAAATCCTGAATAATATTTTTTATTTCACTGATGACGTTATCGACGCTCCGGAAACGAGAGAATTTGCCTAATCCACCATAGAGTTTCTTGAGAGTGTGATTTATGCAATATGTGCATTTGTACGGACACCCTCGAGATCCTAGCAAGGACGCAACCATATTGTGGTTCTCCAAATACCTTGGATAATCATAAATATTTAAGTCTGCGTGCGGGATGGAATCGAGATCTTCTCGTAAGGGCCGCAGGGGATTTTTAATGATTCGTCCTTTTTCCTTAAACCAGATGTTGGGGATGGTGGTATTCCGCTCATCCTTCTCCATCGATTGAACAAGCTCAAGAATTGCATCTTCACCTTCGCCTATACAGATCATGTCGATACAATCCTTTATTATGGATTCTTCAGGCGCAACAGTCGCATGAACTCCACCGAGTAAAATCGGGATTCCCTTCTCTTTTTTCATGGCCGCAGCCAGATGCATCGCATAGGAAAAATTATTTGAAACAGATGATACTGCAATGAGATCTGGATTAGATTTTCTGAATCGGGATAAAACTTCGCCTTTTTTCATTCCAAATGTTGTGTCAATTAAGACGGTCTCATGTCCGTGCTGTTTGAGCACGGATGACAAATAAGCGATTCCGAGTGAAATATCTTTCGGATGCCTGACTGTGTTGGGATAGACAAATAATACTTTCATGTGTACACTCTCTTTTCCTTCCGTTTGAAATAATTGAGAAACAGATGCAGTGCCGTTCTAAAAATTAGAATCGTTGCGCTCAAGAGCTTGAGCAGAGAAAATCTTGATTTGATATTGTGTTTTCTGTAATAAAGATAAGCCCCTCTATGGAAATCTATTATCATCTTAGGGCTCTTTTTTATCCAGGGCCTATACCGTTCATAATGAGTAATCTTTGCCGGGGGCACACAGAATATTTTGTATCCATTATTTTTCACTCTCCGACACCAGTCCACATCACTCCAATATACAAAGAAATCCTCATCCATACATCCTGTTTTTTCCAACACTTCTCTTTTTATCATCATGCAAGCCGTTGACACATAATCCACTTCAAACGGTTCGGTGGAATTTACGTTTTCCATGCACATGAATCTTCTTGAGATGCGGTTATTGGGAAATAGACGGGTCATTAAAGCCCTCCGTCCGAACAGCCCGCTGAAAAAGGTTGGAAACCTCCGCGCGGTTTCTTGAATGGTCCCATCTTCACCGAATACCCTGGGACCGACTATGCCGACATCATTCCGGTTTAAAAGAAAACTTGAAAGATTCTGAAGTGTGTTTGGGCTCAGCTCTGTATCGCTATCCAGTACAAGAATGTGATGTCCGGACGCTTTTTTAAAAATTATGTTCAGAGCAGTGGTTAATCCCAGATTTTGTCTACTTCTGATGAGGCAAACAGAGGGATATCGGGTTCTGATCATCTCGGGACTGCCATCAGTGGAGTTGTTATCGTATACATAGATCTCCAGCTTTATGGACCCTTTTGTTTCATATATGGAATGCAGACATTTCTCTAATTCTCTTTTGTTGTTGTAGTTCACAATGGCAATGGAAAGTAAATTTGTGTTCATTTTCTCAGAGCATTTTGAGTTTTAAAATCTTGGTGAGGACTTTGAATCTGTGTGTGCTCTTTTCATCGTTTGTGAACAAATGTCTTGTCAACGCGATTAACCATTTCATTGCCAATCCCCAAAAATATATCTGACTTGCCAGAGATGCTTCAAAAGGATTATTGAAATTTTGCAAATATTGTCGATGAGTAATTTGATTTTTTTCCAGATCATCAAGAGTCAATCTTTTAATACTTTGATTTCCGTAATGGAGGACTTTCGCTCGAGGATAGAAAACGATTTTGTATCCAGATCTCTTTATCCTGTAACACCATTCCTGGTCTTCATAGTATAAATGGAATCCTTCGTTCAACATTCCTGCCTTTTTGATGATTTCAGCTCGAGTCATCAAACACGCCCCGGATACCCAATCCACTCCAAGGGATCTCTTTTCCTCTGACCGGATGTATAGACCTCTGGTGCTGGAAAATTTCGGAAATAGTTTTATCAGGCCAAAGGCTTCGTTAATGATTACACCGAGTGTGGGAAAAGAGCCTGCGGTGCTGGGTTGATGGCTGCCATCCTCGTTCAGGAGCCTCGGTCCGATGGCTCCTGCGGAGGAGTGGGCATTTAGATATCCACACATTCTATCCACTGCATCGTCAATCAGGACGGTATCAGGATTGAGAAGAAGGATGAATCGGCCTTGACAGAGGGGAAGAGCTTGATTGTTCCCTTTGGCAAACCCTAAGTTTTTTTGATTTTTTAATAGGATCAAGTCGGAGTGTTTGCGTTCTACACTTTCCAGGCTGCTATCCGTTGAAGCGTTATCGACCACAAAGATTTCATAGTCGTGATTTTTGACAGTCTCTTTGATCGATCGAATGCACTCAAGAAGAAGATGACCGGTATTCCAGTTCACAATGACGATAGAAAGATCCTTAGCCTTGGACATCAAACAGCCCTTTCTGGAATTTCTTCTTGAAGTTGCCCGTCCTTTTCTTCTTCTTCAATCATCTTTTTCATCGCCACGGCCGTACCTGCGAATATAAACAAAATCGTCTGAATAACCTCGCTGCTCAAAGGATCCCAGCCCATATGAATGGCTACACCGATAAATCCAGTCAGCATCCCAATAGAGACGGCGGTCATGTAGATACTCCTGGAGCGGATAATTTCAATGATTATCTTTGCAGTCTTAAAGTAGAACAATAAAAGAAGAGCCAGTCCCACAAGCCCGACCTCTGAAGCAATGATCAGATAGTAATTGTGAACGGGATAACCTATCGTGACATCTTTGGGATCATATTTAGGCAAATGGATAACCGAGGTATTGAGCCCAAATCCCAGAATTGGAGAATCCTTCACCATCTCAAAGCCGATCTTGCTCATTTCTATTCGGTTTTGGAAAACTCCTTTTCTGGTATTCATAAAGTCGCTGAGTCTCCCAAATAAACCCAAGAAAGATACGGAGGCTAGTAACAGTAAGGTCACAAACACATGTTTAAAAATAAGCTTCTTTTGTGTATAGATTATGAAGAGTGCAGTGCATCCGACGATTGCTCCTAAAAGACCACCTCTTGAGAAAGTAAACAACAAGCCAATGCTTCCGCTTATAAATGCGGCTACGTAAAGAATCCCTTTCAAATTTTTTCTGAAGATTATTGCCATGCAGAGAAGTAGAGGCAGGAGAAGTTCAAAATACATCGCCTGTACGTTAAACGATCCAACAGTACCGGATCCTCTGATGATCCCATCTTCGTCGCCATAAAAGATCGTCCCGTATTGCGGCTTATCTTCTACGACTTCAGTGAGATAATTGAATCCAGTGATGCTCATGGATGTTTGAAACTTATACTGCAGGGTGCAGACTATTCCTTGAAGGAAAACTCCTACAGCCAGGCAGACGACAAGAGTTCTGACATCTTTCTTTGATTTAATATTGTTTGCTATGAAGATATAAATAAGGAAAAACTTGATTAACCTCAGAAACTCGAAACCACTGTAAGAGAAATTAACACTATTTATGAACGATAGGCCTGCCCAAAAGATAAACGCGGCAAGGAATATCGCGGGCTTTGGCAGGAAAACTTTTTCTTTCTGAAAGACAAGCCTTGTCGCCCAGATTATGATCAAAATGAACAGAATAATATCAGAAAAAAACACAACAGGCGCGGGAGACGCCCCTCCCGGAACACCGGATTTCCCCAGAACAGCGAGCATCGCTTCCCTGCTTCCGAGTATTTTGGAAGCGCCTAGCGGCAGGACCAGGAGAAAAACCACAAACCAGAATCGCTTCTTATCTTTAACAAACAGTTGAGATATAAAGACGAGGATACCCACCATACCAGCCACAGCAATAGTGAGCTTAAAACTCATCACAAGATGAATGCTGAGCGCTAAGCAGGCGCTGATCAATATGATGACTAGGAAATTCAGTGGCATTGACTCAGGCCGATTTTTTGAGAAGGAATGATAAATTCCTTAGAGATGTTTATATATGAATCTGGGGATAAAATGTTTTCTCCGGTTCATGACAACGCCAAGGATATTCGCCTGCTTGCTTTCCAGGATTTTCTTTGCTTTTTGAACAACCTCACGACGCGTTTTTGATGCCAGAACGACTAAAACAACTCTATCTGCATATGGTAGGATTGCAAGCGAATCAGGCTCAGGATTCACAGGTGCGCTATCCATAATTATAAAATCGAACTTCTCGTTCACCGTATCCATTATTTCTTTAATTTTTGAGGAATCTAACATCATCGACAACTCTTGAGCAGTTTCACCTAATGAGAAAAAATAAAGGTTGTCAACATCAGTCTTTCTAATTCTTTTCTTGAGTTCCCTGTCGTCTTTTCCAGCTTGAAACTCATCAACAGGATGTGGGGATCTTTCAGGATTACCGTTGTTAAACGGAGATGAGCTTAAATTCATATCCATGTAGAGAACCGAAAACTTCCCCATGCAAGATAGTGTTCGTGCAAGATTCAAGGCAACAAATGTCGTTCCCTCGCCATGGACAGAACTGAGAACCATGCATGTCTTCAGATTTGTCGGATTGATCAATGCATTCGCCAGTTCAAGAAAGGCATTTTTAACATCGACTGGAAAGGATTTCCTTAAATATTTATCTGTGATTTTGAATACTTCAGGTTTGTTATTATTCACGGGATTCCTCCTCGAGATGCTTTTTTTTATCTTAAAACTGTAATTCATCTGTATCGATGAATAATAGAGATTTTTAATATCGCTATTCGTTGTCCTGCGGATAGGCTGTTGGTATAAACAGGATTTGTTTGAAGAAAGAAAAGAATTTAGAATTCGAGGCATTTTATAAATATGATACAAGTCTGTTAATTTTTAACATTCTTGACCGATGCAAGGAGAGGAAGCGCAAGGTAACTTTCGACATCTTTGGGATCCTTGATCGAATGGTCAAGATGTTCAGAATAGAGGCCGATAGCCAGTCCTCCAAAAAGCCCTGTGAAGGCTCCGATCAATAAGATCAGCAGCTTCCGCGGCCTGGCAAACTCAGTTGGGGGAGAGGCAAAGCTGATTATGCTCACATTCGCAATTTTTTCAGAATCCATCACATTGGAAATCCTTGCTTCCTCCAATTTTTTGCTGTACAGCTTATAATTTCCCTCTTTAATTTCAAATTCCCTTTCAAGCTGCATCAGTTCAATTTCCTTTTCCCCCAGTTTTTTAAATTCAAGATCATACTGGTTAAGATGCTCCTTTAGAGATTTCTCTTCTTCCTCTAAAACAGCCAGACGAACATTGGCAGCTAACAGGTTTTTTTCCAATTCGGAGATAATCGCTGGAGAAGTCGGTTTAAGGAGTGAATTATCGGTATTTTTTCCAACGGTTCGTTTTTTAGATGGATCATCTTGTACCTTCTCTTCTTCACCTCTTGCGGTCATGATAACATGACTAGTTTCACTGATTTGCTTTGAAAGCTCTTCTATTTCTTTTTTTGTCTTATAGATCTCACTTTGATTTTCCTGGAGCGCTTTTTTCACGTCTGATATTCTATCAACTAAAACTCTTTTCTGGTTCTCCGCAGAAATAATACCCCAATCATGCCTAAAATCCTGGAGCCTTTTTTCTAAATCTGCCAGCTTATTCTTATAGTTTTCTGTTTCCGTATCAAAAAGCTCTAATGCTCCTGGCATTTTATGCAGCTGCACGCGATAATCCATGTACAAACGTGTCAGTGTATTGATGATGGTGGAGGCCATAACTGGATCCTTCCACATCAACTCCATTTTAATGACATTTGAATTTTTGACAGCACTCACATCCAGCTTTTCCTTGATGGTGGAAATGGCTTTTTCGTAGGGCGAAAGTTCCTTTAAAATGTTCAAGCTGTATAAAATCTTGTAGAAAAAATCCGTGATAATTTCTAGTGCTAGCTTTGCTTTGTTCTTTATTCGATTCCACAGTCCGGTCGGTTGTTCAGGCTCAGGAAAGAGACTTTCAACGCCTATTTCGTCAACGGTTTTTTCAATTAAATGATTACTCAGTATTATTTCTATCTCAGAATTAACCTGCTCCTTTGTCACACCGAAAGTCAGCACCTGCTGCTCCGAAGGCAAAACCGATGATGCGGAAGTGCTTTCTCTTCCAAATTTTACTAGGAGGAGAGATGATGCGTTGTAGCTTTCCGGCCAGGCAATAATTCCGAGAAAGATGAAGATAAATGTGCAGACAAAAAAGACGAAAATCTTGTTTTTTTGCCGGAAAAACGCACTTAAAATATCCCGAGATGATATTGATGTATCCATGTTCTTTTCCTCTCGATTTAAGATATTAAGAGCACGCTTGATCCGCAGCTGCTCTTTTTTAACGAGTTCAGGATTCGAGTCTTAGACCCATTCAAACCCTATTTTTCTACCCATAATACATAGCTGAATCCAAAAGTTGTTGTGACTGGAATCAATTGTCTGATGTATTGATCAACAAATTGATTTATTTTCGCGATAGATGTCTTGGGCACAAAAACGACATCATAGGGTTGAAGCAAGATATCGTTGTGTTGAGCATGCTTTTTCAAGTCTTCTTTAAGATTTATGGTCATGAATAGAGGCTCCTCGGTTCCCTGATTACGCAATATCACAATATTTTTTAATTTTGCAGTGACTTTAAATCCACCTGCCTGGAAAATGGCTTGAAGAGAAGTCAGTTTTCCAGAATAAGGGATGAGCCCCGGCAGGTTGACTTCTCCTCCAACATACACCTTCTGGCTGGTAAATTGCTTGACGATCACAGCCACATCTGCTTTGTAAAGGATCTTTGAATATTTCTCTGTGAGGATTTTATCAAGCTCTGTGGGTGTTAAGCCTAAAACCTTGATCTCATCCACTAATTGTAAAGAGATTTTTCCATCTGGTCTTATTGTCACTGTTTCATTGAGCTCAGGATTATAGAAGAGTTTAATATCTATAACATCACCTAGCTGGAGTATATATTCCTGATTTGTTTCTGCAGCAGGCATTATGGGAACTTCAGAGGGATGGAGGTCTGGACGATTGGTATTTGCGCAGCAGATTAAACTGAATACGGCTAACACGATTGACATGCATTTTAAGAGTTTCTTCATTTTATTGGCTCCTTATCCTAATCCTTTTTTCAATGAAAAAGACACATCCATCCAGCTTAATGGAAAATTGACAGGCTACCGCCATTTGGATAAAAAAAAGCAACAGCTGCCATTTGGCCTTGTCTAGTCCACCCCCGATTTTCCCTATGTGGCAGAAAATGCAATACGAACAGGATTAGTGAGAAAATGAGAAGAGTAGCTGAGAAAATAAAGTTGGATTTGTTTTGAACTGTTTATCACACAGGCACTTTGAACACCTGTACGAAATAAATGGCACATATTGATGTATGATATTCTAGGAGGGACCAATACTAGAGACAATTGGGCTTTGGGTGTATTTTTCCTTTGGAAGGCTTACATCTTATGGAGCATCATCTCGAGTAATCGACCTAGGCCTTTGGGTTGAGACCGAAATAGCGACTTCGGCGATTCCCTGTTTTGGTTTGCGCCGGTCACCACGGCGGTGCTCTCTCTCAACAGCTTTATTTATCTTCCGCCGTTCTCCATTGCGCCTGTCCAGGATGACCTTGACTTTCTCGTCTCCTTTAAAAGCTTTTTTCAGTTCCTTCACGAGATGGACATAAGGCTGAAAGATCACTATAGTCATGATTACGGGCCTTTTCTCATGAGTGTCAGTTTCTCTGGCAATTCTTATTTCGAATTCAGGCATAGATTCACTCTAAACATTGCACTTTACCCCGCAGAAGTAGAATCTAGGTATTGAGGACAATTGTCAATAGGACTTTGGTTAGATTTTGCTGAAAAAAAGACCTAGCTCATTCCTTTATTTATCGCGTAGAGGATGGCTTTGAGGCGCCGGGTGACATTGATCTTCCTGAAGATGCTATTCAAATGGGTTTTAACCGTTTTCTCGCTGATAAACAAGGTCTTGGCGATCTCTTTATTCGTACATCCTGTGGTGAGAATATTAAGGACCTCTTTTTCCCTGGGAGTCAGGACCTCTTTGGGCTCCTTTATTCGAACTTCATTTCTGGAGCTGGCGTCGGCCTCTCTTTCAAAAAATCTTGCGATTAACTCCCGTTCGACCCACAGTTCTCCTCGGTGGACTGCCTGAATGGCTTTTATGAGATTGGAAATGCTGATATCTTTTTTTGAGATGTATCCCTTGGCCCCGGCCTTTAGGGTTTTGATAAGCAAGTATTCATCCTTCTCATCAGTACAAATCAGCGCCTTTGTCTCTGGACTTTTTTCTCTGATTGTAGGGAGAAGATTGTTACCGTTCATTTGGAGCATAACGCTATCGAGAAGAATGATATTGGGCTTAATGTTGCTGATGATATCGATCACCTCGGATTCGCTGCCAGCCTCAGCCACGATTTCGATATTTTTTTCCTGACGGAGGGCCAGACTCATCATTTCCCGGAATAGTCTCTGATCATCAACAATCACAATTTTGATTTGGTCATCCATATCCGCAACACCCTAATATTAAAAGGATCTGGGTGAACCCCGCGTTGAGAACTTGAAGCGCCCTTGCTTCCTTTTGATTTTCCGTTTTGATTGAGAGAGCGGCTAATTCTATCTTTTTAGTACCTGTTGTACTTCTTCCCCTCGGAGAGATCCTTAGCTACGTGACTTGAAAGCTTGAATAATATAATTAACTCATTTTCATATGTCAAGGCAATTATGAAAAAATGTGATTCTTCATTCACAACTTGATTTGAAGAGGAATGCTTTGAGTGCATCGATTCAGTGAAGAAACAGAAAATACCTGAAATCTTTTACACTTCCTGTACACCTGAAGTAAAGCCAAATCCTCCTCTGAATTCCCCTTATTACTTTTCTGGCTTTTATCATTCCAATCCAGTGTTCGCCAGGATCCTTTTCTAAGACTTCGTAACGAGAGATTCATTTTCAGTACTCTCAATCATTCGTAACATTAAAAAAGAATACTTGACATCTTTTTCTAAGTAAATATAAAATAATGCTCGCCTGTAAACAGCGAATTCGCTGGAAACATGATTTTAGGGAGAAGGAAGCATTCCCTCCGCAAATCGGAGGAAAGGAAGCAAAAAAATCGTATCCCAAATCCTCTCATAAATACTGTTGAAAATGAACAAGGATAAAGCCCTGGAAAGCTTTTTCCGGAGTCTAAAGCTCTCTCTTAAAAATGCCTCTATTTACACAAACGAGCATCCCACATTCAAGGAATCCGTCAAAGACGGCAAAGAAAAGATCGATGCTCTTTTAAACTACTTGTCCCCCATTCGGATCGGGATTAAAGCTGACGCGTTGCTGGTAGACGGCAAACATTTTGAAAAAGCGAAAACCTACGAAGAACTCGCTCAAATTTTTCATCTCCACATGATCAAAAGTCTTGAGATTCATGAAGGAATCACTCCAGAAGAACTGATGGCCTTCATTACCAAAATCTATCTTAAGCCAAAGGACGTCCTGAAAAAGGGAGGTTTCAGCCAGATCTTGGAAGAGGAGAACATCACTCATCTCTCTGTGGAGGAGCTGGATTACTCTCAGCTCCTGACAGGTGAGGGAGATGAAATCAAGGATATCTGGTCCCATTTACTCCAGAAAGCGATTAAAAAAGAAGATTCCCAGAAAATCATTGAGCTCGCAGACAGTTTTGAAAAAGTTGTAGGACAATTTAAAATTGAAGAGTTGCTCGAGAATGAACAGTTAAGGAGAAACATAGATAAATTCCTCAGTCAGCTCAAGAATATAGAAGAAGATAAATTCCGTCAGTGCACCAAAGCACTGCTGAAATCAATAATCAGAAACAAAAACTTATCCCCAAAGCTAAAGATCATAAAGGCAAGAAAATTCTTTGAAGAATTCAGTGAGGAGGACGTGGCTTCCACCTTATTGGAAGAGATTCTCACTGATGATGAATTCAATGCCTTAAGCTTTCAAACATTCTGCACGCTTTCTGAAAAGAGAAAGCATAAAAAAATCGCGGATTCTTTTTCTGAGCAGTTCAATAAAGCCAGCATTGTCCATCGTTCCCCTGGAATAAGAGAAAAAATCAAAGAATTAATGACTGGTGAGACAAGTGAAATCATCCCAGAAGTTTACAGGCAGACTCTTTTATCCCTCATCAAAGATATCCATTCCGAAGAAAAATTAAGCCTGGATATAAATCTTCTGCAAAAAAATTACCGTTACTTTCTCCTGAGTATGTTAGATGAGGAAGAGAAAAAAAAGAAAGTTGTATCCACGCTGGAAAAAATCTTGGTGGAATGGAACAGCATAATACAGGACAGAGATCTGGAGTATCTAAAACATTTGACTAAGATATTAGGGAAAAGAAGAAAAGAGCTTGCCTTTGAACCTGTTCTTGCCCGAACCAATGCGCAAATTGTAAGTTTTGTCGTTGACGAAACAGCTAACGAACAAAAGGCGACCTCAGTGGTTGACCCTTTAATAAAATACTTAAAAGGAGGTTTTTTGAGCAGTAGGGCTTTTCTGAGCAAGATATTCGAAGAGAACAAAGTCAGCACTCAAATCCTGAGATACTTCTTCGAATTGCATCCTGACAGCCTCAGCCTTTTCAAAAAAAACTTAAGGATTAAATCTTCAGATATTGAATTCCTGAAGACAACCATAGAAAGTCTGAGGAAAATTGACAGCGCTGCATCTCGGGATATTTTGAACGACATCTTATTGTTTGGAACCGAGTCAATTAAAATTGAAGCTTTAAAGGCCCAGCAAATGTCCTCCGAATACGATGAGAGCCGACTCTTCAGAATGCTGGAGGGAGGGAGCACTCTTATAAAAAAAGAGGCTCTCGCGATTCTGGCGAAAAAGGAGAGCACGAGGAAGAAAGCTCTTGAAAGGCTTTTTTCTATTCCATCTAACTTTGGTACAAAAAACAAGATTCTGATTGAGCATATTAAAATCATCCAGGACATCGGTCTAAAGGAAGCCAAGGACTATTTGACCGTTTTCTGTAAAAGGAAATTCTTCTGGAATAAAAAACTAAGGGAGGAGGCCATAAAGGTCTTAAGGAAGTGGGATGCAGGAGAGAGTTAAGAAAGCTTTAACCGATTTTATCGCTGCAATCCGGGCGGCGAAAATTTACACGACTAATCACCCTAAATTCACCGATTCTGTCAATAATCTGTACAACAACCTCCAGAGTATCTTTAAAGAGAGAAGAGAGTTGATTATCGGAGTCGTCAATGGTGAACTGGCATTTGAACAATTCATATTTTTTGACCTGAGTAAAAAATTAAAACCTCTAATCCTCTATTTGCAAGAAAAAGATATTGAGCGAATCGTCTTTTACCAATCCCTCCAGAGAGAAGAACTAGCCAGGTTTCTCGAAGTTTTAGCAGATCCCGAAGGTAACGGAAAGAAAGGTTTTGGAAGTTATTTCTCTCTCCTGGGAATAAAGAATATTCATGCAGGAAAGATTAAAACTCATTCTTCGGAACTGAAAGATAAAGTTAAAAAGCTCAGAAACTACCTGATGGAATATGAAGGCTCCCTGGAAAAAGTCAACGAGTACTTGCAAAAGGTGATTGACCAGGAGGAGCTGGATTATTTGGAACTCAGGTATGACATCTTGAATTTTTTGGAAAATATGATCGAAATGTACCAGGAATTTCTGGATTTAACCACATTCCGGAGAAAAGACCTAATCACTTTTGTCCATGTCCTCAACGTCACAATTCTTGCTCTGCACATCTCTTCAAAAATGGGATACATGAAGGACGTTGTTCTTGATATAGGGATTGCCGCCCTATTTCACGATATCGGAAAGCTCTACATTTCAAATAAGATTATTCAGAAAACGGATAAGCTGGATAAACAGGAACTCTCATTGATGAAACACCATTCAGTCATAGGGGCAGAAATTCTCTTTAAATATATGGATAGCCTGGGATTACTGCCTGTCGTCGTGGCTTACGAGCACCACCTGAGGTATGACCTGAAGGGTTATCCCAAGCTTGCATTCCCTCAAAAACCACACCCCCTCTCTCTTCTTGTGTCGATGTGTGACGTTTATGATGCCCTTTCACAGATAAGGTCATACAAGAAAAGCTACCCTCCTATTCAGATCTATAATGTTATGCAAAAGGAAAGAGGGAAGGCCTTTGCTCCGGAACTCCTGGACACATTTTTCCAAATCATCGGAGTCTGGCCAGTGAAAAGCATCGTCTCTTTGAGCGAGGGAAGCATTGCGGCGGTCAAAGAGCAGAATGGAAACGATATATTCAACCCAAAGGTCGAGATTCTTTCCCCCGAGAAAAAAAGGGGTCTTGTCGACTTATCCAAGAACAAAATAAAAATCGTCGAATATCTTGATCCTTTTGGAAAAGGCAAAAAATTCCTGCAGATGATCGGTTCAGGAAAGCAGGCTTCCGTCGCTTGAAAAAAATCCTTCCTAAACATTATCCAGCCTCTCTTTCCGCATCGCTACCCGTTCACTTCCCTTTATGCTTGGAGTGAGGCGGGAATGAGAAAAAACATACTCCTCATAGCCTCATTGTCTGTTTTATCCTTGAACGCTCAGAAAATCCCTCAACTTATCCAGCGTGTTTGAATCATATGCCCTCTTGATGAGTTCGAAAGCTGTCATGTCAGCCGTAGCAGCTTCCATTCTCTTGTTCGTACTTTTCTTCATTTTTTATCCATCACAGATAAAAATACTGTAAACATTTTGACAAAAAACCGCGTATATATTATATTAATATCCAGTACGGATATTAATTGGAGAAAATCATGCCAAAATTCATGACCCGCAATGAAGAGATCATTCTCCTCTCGATCCTTAAGCTCAAAGACAATGCCTACGGTGTCAGCATCCGGAAGCAGATCTACCAGGACATGGGCGACAAGTGGTCCTTTGCTTCCATATACCAGCCTTTGGATAATCTTGTCCGAAAACAATATGTCAGGAGATTAAAGGGCGATCCGACCGCCAAACGAGGTGGGAAAAGCAAATTCTATTACGAGGTCACTCCGGACGGCCTGCGAAATCTACAGCTGCTCAAAAAGGCCCACGAACAGGTATGGGCTGGCATTCCGGAGATTTCTTTGGAGAAGAGGGAATGAAAAGGACCTTCCCTTCTGTCCCTCAACTGGCTGAGCGGATTCTCAGGTTTCTCTATTCCCAGGATTACTATCTTGAGAGATCCGGTGATCTGGAAGAGGCCTATGCCGAATTGGGGGAAGAGTCCGGCCCTTTTAGGGCAAAGGTATGGCTCTGGTTCCAAATCCTCAAATTATTCTGCGGTGTTATCCGAATTAATATCGTTTGGAGGTTCATCATGTTTAAAAACTATTTTAAAATC
>JABAOC010011773.1_pt3 | contig 21051 bp, 22 predicted proteins | sample 7062161 | NCBI WGS metagenome assembly JABAOC01 (sample SAMN14538625, study PRJNA623070) | marine sediment metagenome | biome: marine biome [ENVO:00000428]; feature: marine pelagic biome [ENVO:01000023]; material: deep marine sediment [ENVO:00002113] | place: India: Gulf of Khambhat ... | reverse complement strand
TTTCAATTTTGGTTGACAAATATTCTCTCCAACTTTTATTGCATTTTCAAGCCCCTTTTTCCAGTATGACTGCCCTACCTTTTGCTTTTCTTTATCTTCAAGAATAGGCAAATTCAAAGCTCCAGGTATTTTAGCTTTTTCATACTCACTAGAAGAACGCACATCAATTAATATATACTTTTCACTATTTATTTCTTCCGGTTTCAGTATTTTATTAATCATTTAACCTTATATTCTATCAAAATTGTCATTATTCTGTTGCTCATCAATATCTTGCAAGTCTTCAATTTTAAGCAAGACTTCTCGGGGTTTGCTTCCTTCATATGGACCAACTATGCCCCTTTCTTCCATTATGTCAATCATCCTAGCAGCACGGGTATATCCGACTCTCAATCTTCTTTGGATCATAGAAATTGAAGCTTGATTGGTTGTGACTACAAGCTTGATAGCATCATCAATCAAAGGTTCTTCGTAATCTAAAAGGCCAAATTGTGAATCCTTTGGCTTTATAATATCTTCCTGATACTCAGGTTTCATTTGATCTTTGATAAAGCTGACCACCAGTTCAATTTCATGCTCGGTAATAAAAGATCCCTGTATTCTTATAGGTTTAATTGAACCTGCATCGATAAAAAGAAGATCTCCTTTACCGACAAGCTTTTCTGCCCCACCAGTATCCAAGATTACCCTAGAATCCATCTGTGACGATACTGCAAAAGCTACTCGGCTAGTAATATTTGATTTAATCAAGCCGGTAATTACATCCGCTGACGGTCTTTGGGTAGCTACTACCAAATGAATACCAACTGCCCTAGCCATTTGAGCCACCCGGCATATCGCTTGCTCAACCTCATTGGCAGCAACCATCATCAAATCTGCAAGTTCATCAATAACAATAATGATGTAGGACATTTTTTTACGCTCGTCATCTGATTGGCTTTCAACATTATTGATTTGATTATTGTATGCATCGATATTTCTCACTTTCATCTCTGACAGTGCTTCAAATCTTGCTTCCATCTCTTCAACAGCCCAGTTAAGAGCAGAGGCTGCCTGTTTTGTGTTTGTGACCACGGGTACCAGAAGATGTGGTAATTCATTATATAAATTCAATTCAATTCTTTTCGGATCTATTAAAATCAAGCGAACTTCATCCGGGGTTGCTTGCATCAATAATGATACTAGAATTGAGTTGATGCAAATACTTTTTCCTGAACCTGTTGCTCCCGCAATTAGCATATGTGGCATTTGACCCAAGTCAGGAATGACTGGATTGCCGCCAATATCTTTACCCAGACCTACGTTTAATACGCCTCTTTTGCTTTTATAATCCTTGGAACTAAGAATATCACCCAGCATTACAAGTTNNAATATTAGGAACTTCGATTCCAATTGCTGATTTTCCCGGGATAGGAGCAATTATCCTGATATCAGGAGAAGCCAAGGCAAGGGAAATATCATCAGCTAAACTTAAGACACGGTTTACTTTAATGCCGGATTCTAATTGAAGTTCATACCTGGTAACGGTAGGACCGCTTACGACTTTTGTAACTTTTGCCCTTACATCGAATTCATGAAGTGTGGATTCCAGAATTTCAATGCTCTCCTTGGTTCCTCTTTTAAGCTTGTTTATACTANNGTTTTTCTTAGCAGGTTTAATGCCGGTAAGACATATTTTTTTGATTTCTTAATTTCATCAGGTACTTTTATTTTAATTTGATCAGATTCAATCTCATGGGTTTCTTCAACCGCAAACTCGGGAATACCTATTTCATTTTCTTCGGCTCCAACATCCATCTTTCCTTTTTCAATAGTCGCTGTTATATCCTCATCCTTTAATTCTTTTAATTTCTTTTTTCTTTCTCCACGGCTATCTTTACTTATTCTGCTTCTATTCTGTCTGAATACTGTAAATCTCTCTTTTATTGTGTCTTTTGCTTTAATTAAGTATTCTGAAACTGAAATATTGGTGGCAAAAATCAACCCAATCAAAAAAGTAGCAGTGAAAAGAATATACGAGCTCAACTGGCCTATCAAAGTTCTAAACCCGAAGGCAATTACTGCTCCTATATAGCCACCGTTATTTAAAATTCCATAATTTGAAAAAGAATTATCGGTGATCTTCCCCAAATATAAAAGGTGGACTATAGAAATAAAACTAATAAAGGCAATTAAGTAGCCTATACCGGCTATCTCTAAATTTTTTTCTGGTCTATGGAATAGAAAAGCAAGTCCCCATAATATTAAAACCAGAGGGATAACATAAACACCAAAACCAACAATATAACGAGAAATTATTATTAGCCATTCCCCGAGCACACCAGTTATATTTGTAAAAAGAAAGATCATGAATATCAGTGCCCCAGCTATTAATGCTATTCCATAAACTTCATCGAAATTATTTTTATTCTTTGGCATAATTTTTTTCTTATAATTTTTCTTTTTTCTAGCCAAAAACAACACCCCAAAAATAAAGTACTATAGATAAACTACCAATCAAAAAACAGTATATCCCAAACCAGAAAAAACGTCTTATTTTAATCACGGTCATAACTATTGAAATAGCTATTACCCCTACAACAGCAGAAACAACTATTCCAATGATATAGTAACTCCAAGGATAGTGATAATTTGAACCTTCCTTGACAAGGACATATATATTGCCAAGTATAATTGCGGGAATTGAAATAATAAAAGAAAATCGGGCAGCCTTTGTTCCTTTAACCCCTAAAAATAGACCTGTGCTAATAGTCGCACCTGACCTTGAAATACCCGGAAGAATACTGATAGCCTGAGCAATCCCGATTAATGCAGCGCTATCTTTTTCAACTTTCTTACCAATCCTTTTCGTTTTAGCTATTTTTTCAGCTAAAATTAAAACTAAACCATTAATGATAAGTAATAATATTACCAAAAGAACATAATCATAAGCTATTATCATTAAATTTCCCAAAATAACAGCTATTAGAATAGTCATAAGAGTTGAAATTAAAATATAAGACCAATGAATTTCTGAAATATTCAAATTTCTTTGTCTATTCAAAGAAAAGCTTCTGCGAATTATTTTTTTAATATCCTGAAAAAAATAAATTATTACGGCAACCAAGGTACCTATATGGAGAGCTGATTCTAGAAAAATACCCGGTTCTTTTACTCCTATGAAATGCTGAGCTAAAACCAGATGCCCAGAACTTGAAACAGGTAGGAATTCCGTTAACCCTTGAATTATTCCTAATACTATTATTTTAATAATCATTACCAGGTCTAATTTTGAATATTATATTTCAATTATTATTGTTAAAATCATTGGACGACGTTTTGTTTTCTTATAAAGAAAGTCACTTACCGTATCTTTAACATCGGCTTTTAAAACTGACCAGTCTGTAATCTCCTCTTTTGCTGTCTTTTCCAGTACTTTTACCACTCTTTCTTTAGCCGCATCAATCAATTCAGCTGATTTTCTAATATAGACAAATCCTCTTGAAATTATATCTGGACCGGATACTAATTGTCCATTTTGGGTATTGATTGTTATTACAATTATAAATATACCATCCTTTGATAATAGTTGCCTGTCCCTGAGAACAATATCACCTATATCTCCTACACCTAATCCATCAACAAAGATAACTCCGGTTTCAACTTTTCTGTTTATTCGAAATTTATTTGGAAAAAATTCTATAACATCTCCATTTTTAGCTAAGATAATGTTTTTCTCATTAAATCCCAATGAATTAGCTATTATGGCATTGTGTTTCAGATGCCTATATTCGCCATGAATTGGCATATAAAACTTGGGTGAAACAATATTTAGCATTAATTTTATCTCCTCTTGCGCTGCATGCCCTGATACATGCACACCGGATATTGATTCATAATAAACGTCAACCCCGGCTTGGTATAGTTTATCAATGATCCTGTTAACTGATTTTTCATTGCCGGGAATGGGAGCTGCCGAAATAATAACAGTATCCTTTGGTTTTAATTCAATCTTACTATGGTCATGTGAGGCCATTCTAGCAAGAGCTGAAAGAGGTTCACCCTGGCTACCGGTACATAGAATAACTATTCGATCAGATTTGTATTTTTTGATTTCGTCTATATCCAACAGGATTTTATCGGGGATATTTAGATATCCGAGGCTAACCGCTATTTGAACATTGGTTACCATGCTTCGCCCACTAATGACAACTTTTCTATTATTCTCCTTGGCAACATCAAAAACTTGCTGAATCCGATGTATATGTGAAGCAAAAGAGGCAACTATAATTCTTTTTTTAGCTTTCCTGAATATAACAGATAAGTTTTTTCCAACATTTCTTTCAGGAAAGGTATAGCCGGGCAATTCAGAATTAGTACTATCTGACATTAGAAGCATGGGTTTCATCTTTCCCAATGAAGCAAATTTTTGATAGTCCGTTGGAATATTATCCACCGGGCTTTGGTCTAATTTAAAGTCTCCTGAATGGACCACTAAGCCTATAGGAGTATGAATCGCCAAGCCCACACCATCAGGAATACTATGACAGACCCGCATAAATTCTATCTTAAAAGGGCCAATCTTTAAAACCGAATCCGATTTTATCTCTCTAAAATCAATATGGCATAACCCATATTCTTCAAGTTTTCCTTCGATTAGGCCAAGAGTAAGTTTAGTACCGTATATCGGTAAAGTTATCTCCCTTAAAAGAAATGGCAGACAACCAATATGATCCTCATGTCCATGAGTTATTATTATTGCTTTATACTTGGAAATATTTTTCTTTACATAAGAAAAATCAGGTAAGACTAAATCAACTCCGAGCATTTCTTCTTCCGGAAACATTAATCCGGCATCAATGATAAATCCATCTTTACCATACTCGAACAACATCATATTTTTTCCAACTTCGCCCAGTCCACCGAGTGGAATTATTCTAAGGGGAGATTTTCTTTTTCTTTTACTCTTATTCTTTCTTTTATTCGGGGCTTTCTTTTGCTTTTTTGCCAAAGTTCTAAATTAAATTTAAGTTTGATAGCGTCGATTTCATAAGCTTCTTCTGTTCCGAATTAGCCTCAGTCAATGGTAATCTTACAGAACCCACATTCAAACCTATAATATTTAAAGCTTCCTTAAGCATTATTGGATTGGTATTGACAAAAAGAGTTTTAAAAAGAGGCCGTAATTTCAGATGCATTTTTTTTGCTTCTTCGACCCTACCTGAAAAATAGTCTTCTATCATTTTTTTTATAGATGGGCCTACCAAGTGAGAAGCAACACTAATTACTCCAGAGCCACCGCAGGAAAGAATAGGCAAAGTCATGATATCGTCTCCGCTATAAATACTAAAATCACTTTGTGTTCCACTTGCAATTGCTGCTACCTGATCGAGGTTTCCGCTTGCCTCTTTGACAGCAACAATATTGTCTTGTTCAGACAATTTTATAATTGTCTCTGCTTCAATATTTCTTCCTGTCCTGGAAGGAATATTATATAAAATTACCGGTATATCAACTGAATTCGCAACTGTTGTAAAATGATCAAATAAACCATTCTGAGGAGGTTTACTGTAATAAGGAGTTACCAGCATGATGCCATCTACTCCAATCTTCTCAGCCTCCATAGATAATTCGACGGTCTCAGTTGTACAATAATTTCCTGTTCCGGCTATTACTTTTACTCTTCCATCGGCTGCTTGTTTGACAGTCTTAAATAGCTCAATCTTCTCTTTATAATTAATAGTTGGTGATTCACCCGTGGTTCCGGAAACTACTATTCCATCAGTCTGTTTGTCAATAAGATGATCGACTAACTCTTCTACCTTCTGAAAGTTCACCTTAAGATCTTCATCAAAGGGTGTAATCATTGCAGTCATTAAACTTCCAAAATAAGCCATTTCTTACCTCCAGGCTGAAAAATTATTTTCTAATGTTAAAGCTCCATAAGCTTATCAAGACCGTAAGTAATTCCAGGGTGGTCAGGAACAGCTTTTATGGCCATTAAGATTCCGGGCATGAACGAACTCCGGTCAATTGAATCATGCCTAACCTTTAATGTCTGGCCGGTAGTACCGAAAATTACTTCTTGATGAGCTATAAGGCCAGGTAGCCTGATACTGTGAATATTTATATTGTTTACCTTTCCTCCCCTTACATTGGGAACAATTTCATTTTCTTTTAATTTTGATGAATCTTTAATCTCTTTAATATTTTCTGCTATTTGATGAGCTGTCAGAATCGATGTTCCCGAAGGAGCATCTTCTTTCTGATTGTGATGCAGCTCAATAATTTCAACATCAGGCATAAATTTGGCTATAATTTTTGATACTTGCATCATTAATACTGCTCCAATAGCAAAATTTGGGGCCACAAATAAATTTCCTTTACTCTTATCAACAATGTCCTGAAATGAAAAAATCTCATCTCTTGATATGCCGGTTGTTCCAACAACCATATTTTTATCCATTCGTAAAACTGTTTCAATGCTTACTTTTACCGCTCGAGGAGTTGTAAAATCAACGACTGTATCACAGTCTTCTGCTGAAAGAGCCTCTGCCAAAACAGCGTGAGATTTAATTTCCCCTCCCGGTAAACCAAGCATTTCATTCAAGTCTTGATTTGCAAGTTTAGGGTCAATACCTCCAATAAGCTTTAATTCCTTATCTTCGTGAATTGCCCTGCAAACATACTTTCCCATTTTGCCTGCAGCACCGTTCACCATTACTCTATGCATAGCTTACCATCCTCACTTAGGTAGAAGTCTTCTATTTCTTTGGCTTTGACCGGTCCTATAACAGCCAAAACCATTCTCTTAGGATTAAAAATCAACCTGCCAACTTCCATAACATCTTCAAAGCTAACAGCATCCAACTTTGAAATTAGTTCATCTATTGTCAAAATTTGGCCATGATTTAATATTGATTTTCCTAGCCTGGTCATCCTATTTGCTGTATTTTCAAGGCTTAATACAAGTTCTCCTTTTAGATTTTCTTTCGCTCTAATTATTTCCTCTTCTGTCGGGCCTTCTTTTAAAATCTCCTTAATCTCTCTGTTTAAAGTTGAGATCACTTCTTTCACTTTTGAAGGATTAATACCAGTATAAATAGAAAAAAGGCCTGTATCTAGATATAACGAATGAAAACTAAAGATGGCATATGCCAAACCCATTTCTTCCCTAATCTTTTGAAATAACCTTGAACTCATTCCCCCACCAAGAATATTATCAAATACAGATAAGGCAAATCTACGTTCATCATTAGCTTTTAAAGAAACCGAACCATAACATATATTAGCCTGTTCTGTATCTTTTTCAATAATTTTTACTCTTGTCTCTGGTTTTGGAATAGAATGATCCCTTAAGTTGACTGGCCCTATTCGCTGATTTCTAAAATATTTTTTCAATAAATCAACAACTTCATTATGATTTAAATTTCCAGCTAAAGTAATTATCATATTATTGGAAACATAATTTTTTTTGTAAAATTCTTNNATTCTTGAATTGATTGTTTGTTAAAAGATTTGACAAGTTCAGATTGGCCAATAATACTCTGTCCAAGAGGATGACTTTCCCATAAAGTCTGTGAAAATAGATCATGAATTTTACTGGCAGGATTATCTTCGTGCCTATTAATCTCTTCTAAAATTATTCCACGTTCAACTTCGATGTGAGGCTTTTTTAATTTCGACTGTTGCATCATATCCGCCAGTAATTCAATACCTATAGGAAGATGTTCATCCAGGAGGCGGGCGTAATAACAGGTAAACTCTTTTGAAGTAAAGGCATTAAACTCTCCCCCCAAAGAATCAAATATTTCTGAAATTTGTTTAGCTGTAAAGTTTTTTGTATCCTTGAACAGCATATGCTCCAGAAAATGAGTCATCCCGTTCAGGCCTTCAACTTCATCTCTGGAGCCTATCTTCACCCAGATACCAACTGAAATAGACCTTACTCCGCTTATAGATTCTGTCACTATCTTTATCCCGTTTGGTAAAGATGTTTCTTTAACCATTAACGGATCAGTATTATGAGTAGAAATATTCTGATTTGAGTAATTCTTATCTTGTGATTTTCTCTTTATCGTCTATTCCTCCTACATCTATCGCCGAAAGATTCAATCTGCCCATATTATCTATCTCAGTAACTTTCACCATAATATTATCTCCAACATTCACAACGCTTTCGACATCAGGAATATGTTTCTTAGATAGTTTTGATATATGTACCAATCCTTCCTTGCCAGGAAGTATTTCCACAAAAGCTCCGAATTTCATTATTCGGGTCACAGTACCTAAATATTCTTCTCCAACTTCAGGCTCTTTCGTTAAAAGATCTATAAATTTTCTCGCTTTTTCGCCTGATTCTTCATCATTTGAAGCAATCAAAACAGTACCGTTATCTTCTATATCAATTTTGACATTAAAATCTTCTATGATTTTCCTTATCATCTTTCCGCCGGGGCCGATTACGTCTCTTATTTTGTCAGTATCAATCATTAAAGAAATAATTCGGGGTGCAAATTGAGAAAGGTTCATTCTTGGTCTATTAATAGCTTCACTCATTTTTTCTATAATATATACACGTGCCTGCTTGGCTTTCTCCAGAGCAGTAGTTAAAAGCTCTGTATTAACTCCCTCAATCTTTAAATCCATCTGCAGAGCAGTAATTCCATCCTTTGTTCCAGCAACTTTAAAATCCATGTCCCCCAGTGCATCCTCAACCCCCTGAATATCAGTCAGAATTTTAAATTCATCATCTTCCTTAACCAGCCCCATGGCAATCCCGCCAATATGTTTATCTTCTCTTAAACTAACTCCTGCATCCATTAAAGCCAAAGAGCTAGCGCATACGCTGGCCATCGAAGTTGAACCATTAGACATAAGGACTTCTGAAACCAACCTGATGGTATAAGGAAACTCCATCTCATCGGGGATAAGCGGTTCAATGGCTCTTTCGGCCAAAGNNATCTCACGCCTCTTAGGACCTCTTAAAGGCCATGCTTCACCAGTAGAGAATGGCGGGAAATTATAATGATGCATAAATCTTTTTGATTCCTCTATACCTAAATCATCAAGACGCTGCTCTTCACCTACAGTACCTAGGGTTAAAATTGTAAGAACCTGAGTTTGTCCGCGTTTAAACAATCCTGACCCGTGTGTTCTTGGAAGAATGCCAACATCGCAATTTATTTCTCTTATTTCATCCGGTGAACGGCCATCAACACGCTGGTTTTCTTTTAATATCATCTGGCGAACTTCTCTCTTTTTTATCTTTTTAAAAGCTTCTTTTGCCTGTTCAAGTTGGTCTTCTTCCATATCCGATAATTCTTCCATTAGCTCTTTCTCAACTTTATCGGTTTCCATTACCCTGAGTTTTTTATCTTCATTTCTAATTGCAGACCTAATTTTTTCTCTAGCTGCTCCATCGACCTTTTCAACAATCTCTTCATCAAGCTGCCTAAATTTGAATTCTCTTTTTGGTTTTTCTAATTCTTGGTCAGATATATATTGAAAATATCCTTCAGCAAATTCCTTTTGGAAAGAAATCATTTCTTTAATGTTTTGATGGGCGATATCAATGGCTTCGAGCATTTCTGATTCTTTTACCTCCTTAGCTCCGGCTTCGACCATAATAATAGCTGATTCAGACCCAGCCACAACTAAGTCGAGTTTTGACACTTCCAGCTCTTGGAGTGTCGGATTAATAACCCATTCATCGGCAATTTTTCCAATTCTCACTCCAGCAATAGGCCCATCAAAAGGAATATCTGAAATGATAAGGGCAGTTGATGCCCCATTAATAGCTAAAACATCTGGCGGATTCTCTTGGTCAACCGATAGAATAGTCGATATTATTTGAACGTCATTACAAAAACCTTCAGGAAATTTTGGCCTTAGTGGCCTATCTACCAGTCTGGCATTTAAAATTGATTTCTCAGTCGGCCTTCCCTCTCTTTTAAAATACCCGCCGGGAATCTTTCCTGCCGCATACATCTTTTCCTCGATATCAATCGTTAATGGGAAAAAATCTACTCCTTCTCTTGGTTCATCTGAAGCAACAGCGGTTACCAGAACTACTGTATCACCACACTGAATTGTTACTGCACCATCTGATAGAAGAGCTATCTCTCCGGCTGATATTTTAAATTCCTTACCACCCAATTCTTTATTTTTACAATATCTTGACATATAAATTTTTCCTCCTGTTTTCTTCCAAAATAATTTTGATCAATCCTACCCACGTATTTCTAATTTATCTATTAACTCACGGTAACGTTTTATATTTTTTTTCTTCAGATAATTCAATAGCCTTCTTCTTTGACCGACCATCTTCAAAAGCCCACGACGCGAATGATGATCTTTTTTATGAAGACGCAAGTGTTCGGTGAGATCCTTAATCCTGTGTGAGAGAAGCGCTATCTGGACTTCAGGAGAACCAGTATCATTGTCGTGGGTTTTATATGATTCTATTATCCCCTGTTTTTTTTCTTTTCCATTTGGCAGTTTAATCACCTCCATATTTTTACCCTCAAGCCAAGTAGATGATGGTGAGCCATGAACCTAGCAAAAGGTTCCCCTTTTTATTGGGATTTTTCATCTCAAGTTTATCATAGGTAAAATGTACAGTAAATAAACGGCAAAGACAGCTATTTAAAAATCTTCTTAGCATTTACAATATCCATTTCAATTTGTTTAACCAGGTATTTAATATCCGAAAATTTAATCTCATCACGCAACCGCTCGTAAAAATGTATCTCTATATTTTGGTCGTAAAGATCACCATCCCATTCAATAATATGAGCTTCGATTGTTTCCGTTTCTTGTCTGCCAAAAGTCGGCCTTATACCAATATTAATTACACATTTTTCTTTTTCCCCGTTAAATTCTGCAATTCCAGCATAGACACCTCGCTTGGGGATCGAACCTATATCATCGGTTATCAGATTAACTGTATGATAACCTGTCCGTCTTCCTAATCCTCGCCCTTTCACAACTTTACAAATTATAAAAGGTTTACGGCCAATTAGCTCTTGGGCAAGTTCAAGATTTCCTTCAAAGATAACATCCCTAATCCAGGTACTGCTGATTCTTCTTCCTTTAATCTTTAAGACTGGTATTAGCTCAACTTCAACTCCGTTTTTAAGGCAATAGCTCTGAAGGAATAAGGAGTCACCCTCCTGTCCGTATCCAAACCTAAAATTTTCACCGACAATAATTATTTCAGGATTTAATTCATCAATTATTTTTTTTAAGAAGTCATCGGCCTTAATTTTGGCAAAATCTAGTGTGAATTTGATATTTATAAATTCATCGATTCCCATCTTCTCAATTATAAATCTTCTTGTTTCAATTCCAGTAAGTTGAAAAACCTTTTTATCAGGATTTAGTACTTCTTCAGGATGAGGGAAAAAAGTAATAACCGATGACTTTATCTCCCTGATAGATGCTTCTTCCAAGCATTTATTTATAATTTTCTGATGTCCTAAATGAACACCGTCAAAAACACCGATGGCTAAACTTCGCTTTTGTTCAATATCTACTTTTTCAAATCCCTGATAATAATCCATCATTCTATATTAAGAACGCGCTTAGGCCTAGCTACAAATCTTTTTTTTTGGCCTTTCCAAATAATTATGGCTACAAGCCGGCCTTTTTCGTCTATTGCTTGAGCTATATCTCCACTTTCTAAACTCTGGTCATTATTGACAATCAAATCATCAGTTATAGGACTGCCATTTTTCAAAAGCTTAATGCCTTCTTCATTACATGATACATATGGTATGTCCCTGACAGCTTTATCTAGTTTTATCAAAGCCTCATCCATTCTGTTTTTTTTATATAATTCATTGAATTTTTCTAAAGAAACAGCTTCATCAAGTCTATAGCTCCCGCAAGAAGTTCTAATTAGTTTACTCAAATGACCGCCGCAATTTTTCAATTTTTTTCCTAAATCACTGCATAACGACCTAATATATGTACCTTTACTGCAAATAATCTTAAATTCGAATTTTGGAAAATCCTCGTCTTTAAAGTTAATTATGTCCATTGAATATATTTTTACCTGTCTTTTTTTAGGTGTAAATTCAATACCTTTACGAGCTAATAAATAATATGGTATTCCATTCTTTTTTATGGCTGAGTACTTTGGAGGAATCTGCTGAATATCACCTATAAATTGCTTGGTTGCTTCTTCCACCTCATTTTTGTTCAACTTGCACTTTTGTCTTCTTGTTATTTGGCCCTCCGCATCAAGAGTCTCTGTTTCTATTCCAAAGGTCATTTCAGCAATATATTCTTTCTTTGAAAGCATTAAATATTGATTTAATTTATTAGCTTCACCTATTGTTACAACTAATAGACCGGTTGCAAGCGGGTCAAGAGTTCCAGCATGCCCGACCTTCAAACCAGTTAATTTCCTGATTCTATAAACTACATCATGAGAAGTTATACCATTAGGTTTATTAATTAATAGTATGCCATCCATTTAAGGTATTTCCATGCTTAGTTCATCGATAATTTCATTAACTTTTTTATTAGACAAGTAACCGGCGGCTTTTTTATGACCCCCTCCACCGAATTTATTTGCTATTTTACTAACATCAATTTCTTCTTTCGAACGAAGACTGATCTTATATGACTTTTCAAAGTCTATCTCCTTTATTAAAGCTGCAACCTTAACACCACTTACCGACCTTAAAAAATTTATTAAATTCTCAGTCTCTTCAATTTTAGTTCCTGACTCCTTTAAGTCGCCCTTTGTCAAAACAGCATATATAAGACCCTTGTCCTTTATATATTTTGACTTGCCCAAAATTATAGATATCAAACCTAAATATTGGTAAGAAATATTTTCATAAATTCTAAAATTAATATAGGGTACATCAATCTTATATTCGAGAAGTTCAGCAGCTATCTTCAGTGCCTCGGGGTTGGTGTTGGCATACTGAAAACTACCGGTATCTGTTATAATGCCTACGTATAAACAAGTAGCTATATCCCTGTCTATTTTAACTCCAAGTTTGAGTGCCATTTTATAGATTAATATTGAAGTTGAAGCAGTTTTGGGATCAACCCAGTTGATATTGCCAAAACCAGGATTATCAACATGATGGTCGATATTAATAATAAAAATGGGTTCTTCTTCCCGCCTAGTAAATATCTCCAATCTCTCGAAATTAGCACAATCCAATGATATTAAAAGATTATTTTTTTTAGGCATCTTAATTTCTTCAATTATGTATCTCTGGCCTGGTAAAAAGTCATATTGAGGAGGAATCCTTAAATTGCCGCTCCAACTTAAATATGGTGCCTTGCCTAATTTTTTTAAAATTAGGCCCATTGCTAATAAGGAACCTAATGCATCCCCGTCGGGCATAGAATGAGTAACCAAGATTATCCTTTCCGATTTCTTAATCTTGGATATTATTTGATCAATAATTATTCCATCTTTGTTAATCAATAGAATCCTTTTTAATTACTTCTTCAATTTTCTTGGTTATATTAATTCCCTCTTCTATGGAAGTATCAATTAAAAATATTAATTTAGGAATATATTTTATTTTTAGATTTTTACCAAGTTCGCTTCTCAGGAATCCACTAGCGCTATTAAGGCCATTTAATGCTTTTTCTCTATCATCTTTACCGCCAATTACTGAAAAATATACCTTTGCTTGCTTAAGGTCCTGAGAGACATCGACTTTTAGTATACTTACCAGGCCAATTCTTGGATCCTTTACCTCTTTTTTTATTAGATCACTTAAAACTGCCCTAATTGTGTCATTAACTTTTGATATTCTTTTAGATGCCATATTAAAAATCAGGTGAATAGACTTCTATTTTTTGATTAATGATTTCAGCTCTATTGAGTTTATAAATTAACTTTTCAATATTCTGAAAAAGAGAATATACACTTTTTGGTGAGTCAGCAACTACCGAGATTCCCAGGGAGCCCCTCTGCCATAAATCATGATTATCTATTTCAGAAATAGATATATTGAATTTAGACCTAACTTTATTCTTTATGCTTAGGAATTGTTTTCTTTTTTCCTTAAGTGAATGGCACTCCGGAAAAAACAATTCTATTCTTAATATACCGACAAACATCTCTATTCTCGAGGTATTTCTTCAAGCACATAGATTTCAATGATATCTCCTACTTTGATATCCTGGAAATCCTCAATAGTCAAACCGCACTCAAAACCAGCTTTAACACTATTTACGTCATCTTTAAAACGTTTTAATGAACTTAATTTACCATCGTAAATTATCTTTCCGTCACGCACCAGACGTATCTTTGATTTTCTGGTAATTTCACCTTCCTGGACAAAACACCCAGCAACATTGCCGATTTTAGATATCTTGAATAGTTCCCTAATTTCAACTCTACCCTTTTCAATCTCTTTATACTGAGGTTTCAGCATGCCTACACGAGCTGAATTGATATCTTCAATAATCTGGTAGATTACTTGATAGGTCTTGATGTCAACTTTTTCTTTTTCAGCAAGTTCTTTAGCTTTAGAATCCGGCCGAACATTAAAACCAATAATTATTGCATCCGATGCCGAGGCCAGCATGGCATCTGTTTCTGTAATCCCGCCTACTCCACTATGCAAAATATTAATCTTTACTTCAGATTGATCCATCTTCTCTAATGAGTCCTTAATAGCTTCTATAGAACCTTGGGTATCACATTTAATAATTAAAAAAAGTTCTTTCATCTCGCCTTCTTTTATTCTTTCGTAAAGATTTTCCAGAGTAGTATGTTGGATCTTTACTTGATCAAGCAGTCTTCTTTTTAAATGCCTTTCTTCAGCAATCTGGCGAGCTGATTTCTCATCGTTCATAACTTTGAAAATATCGCCTGCTTTAGGAACCTCAGATATCCCTATTATTTCCACGGGTTGGCCAGGGGTAGCCTCATCAACTTTATTTCCATATTCGTCAACCATAGCTCTTACTTTACCGGAAGCAAGGCCGGCAACGAATGAATCTCCCAGTTTGATTGTGCCTCTTTGAATCAGGACAGTAGCCACAGGGCCCCTTGCCCTATCAAGTTTAGCTTCAATAACAACGCCATAAGCTTTATCAAACGGATTAGATTTCAATTCTTGAATTTCGGCTATTAATAATATCATGTCTAATAGTTCATCAATATTAGTACTCTCTTTTGCCGAAACATTAACAAAGACGGTATCTCCTCCCCAGTCTTCGGCAACTAATTCATGTTCGCCTAATTGTTTTTTTACTTTATCTGGATTGGCGTTTGATTTGTCTATCTTATTAATGGCCACTAATATTGGAACTTTAGCCGCTTTAGCATGGGCAATTGCTTCAACTGTTTGGGGCATTACTCCGTCATCCGCGGCCACTACCAAAACAGCAATATCAGTAATTTGAGCTCCACGGGCTCTCATTGCCGTAAAGGCTTCGTGGCCCGGTGTATCTATAAAGGTAATCTTTTTCGAGTCATGTTCAATCTGATAAGCTCCTATGTGTTGAGTTATTCCACCTGCTTCCTGACTGACAATATCAGATTTTTTTATTGCATCCAGTAATTTTGTTTTTCCGTGATCTACGTGTCCCATTATTGTTACCACAGGGGGTTTTGGCCGTAGGTCCTCCGGCCGATCGTGAAATTCCTCAATCTCCTCTTCTTCTGGTTTTAAGAATTTGGCTTTAAAGCCAAATTCTTCAGCAAGTAATGTAGCAACATCTTTTTCAAGAGATTGATTGATAGAAGCCATTTCCCCCATCTGCATCAATGTTTTGATTATCTTATTAGGTTCTTGGCCAATCTTTTCAGCAAACTCCTTTACCGTAGAGCCTTCAACTATTTGAATTTCAGGTAAAAGTACCTCAGGAGTTTTCTCTTCTTCGGGTACTTCATCCTCAGTTTCTTCTTCTATCTTTACCTCTTTGATCTCTTTTTTTCTTGTTTTCGCTTTTATTGTGCCCGGCTTAGCCTTATTTTCTTTAGTTTTAACCTTCGAAGCTTTTTTTTCTGTTTTTACACCTTTTTCATTGATATCTTCAAGATTTTTCTTAATCAGGGCTATTGATTCATCGTCGATACTCGACATATGATTTTTTACCTCAATACCAAGATCTTTTAATATTTCGATAATCTCTTTACTCTCTTTATTTACTTGCTTGGCAAACTCATATACTCTCATCAGGTCTCACTTAATATTCTATTAATTTCGTTTTTTAGTCTTTCCTGTTCTTCTAATTTTATATTTACTTTTAAAGCCTTATATACCTTATCTTTTTTCAAACCAACATTTAAACAATTTGCATCCCGGCAAAAATATGTGCCGCGGCCATTAGCTTTGCCGGATAAGTCTACTTCAACCTTTAATTCAGGATTTCTGACGATCCTTATTAATTCTTTTTTATCTTTTATTTGTCCACATCCAAGGCAGGTTCTGCTTGGAGTCTTTCTCTTTTTTTCAGTCTTCTTCTTCCGGCTCAAGCAAACTCACCTATTCTGAATTATTATCACTTTCCTAATTTTCAGTTTCGAGTTTTGCGTGGGCAGGAAGGCCGCAATAGTTAGAACCCGGTTTTGCTTTATTAGTGCATCTTTTCCCATTTGCTTTTATCGCCTGGCAAGTACCTTCAATAGCTTCTTCTTCCGAAACTTCTTCAGTAATTTCTTTATCAGTATCAAGCGGTTTACTCTCTGATTCACTTTTTATATCTATTCTCCAACCAGTTAATTTTGCTGCCAGCCTGGCATTTTGTCCTTCTTTGCCTATTGCTAGCGAGAGTTGATCATCAGGAACTACTACTTCTGCTGATTTTTCTAATTCATCGACCCTCACTTCGACAACCTTAGCAGGACTTAAAGAATTCTTGACAAATATTGCCGGATCTTCGTTCCATTCGACAATATCAATCTTTTCTCCTCTCAGTTCACTAACTACCATTCGAACACGAGATCCCTTTGGCCCTACACATGAACCAACAGGATCAATGCTCTCATCTCTACTGGCAACTGCAATTTTTGATCTTTGGCCAGGTTCTCGAGCAACACTTTTTATTTCAACCAAACCTTCATAAATTTCAGGTACTTCTAATTCAAAAAGTCTCTTAAGTAAACCTGGATGAGTTCTTGATACAACAATTGACGGTTTTTTAGTCGTCTTTCTTACTTCGATGATATATGTTTTTAACCGGGTACCGTGATCATATCTCTCACCAGGCATTTGCTCAGTCGGTGGGAGTAAAGCTTCTACTCTTCCAAGATTTACTAATGTATAACGCTGGTCTTTTTGTTGAACTATGCCGGTGACAATATCACCTTCCCGATCAACATACTCATCATACATCTTTTCCCGCTCAGCTTCTTTTATTCTCTGCAAAATAACCTGTTTAGCAGTCTGGGCTGCTATACGCCCAAAATCATCAGGTGTTACTTCTGTTTCAACAATTTCACTTTGTTCACTATCTTCTTTTTTAATCTCTTCTAATTCATAGACAGATATTTTTCCTGTTTCGTGGTCAACTTTAACTCTAATCTCTGTCGTGTCATCATAATTTTTCTTATATGCAGTGGCTAATGCTTGTTCCAAAGCTTCGATTACAGTAGCTGGTTCAATTCTTTTTTCTCTTTCCAGTTGTCTTAAAGCTTCAATTAATTCGATATTCATCATTTACACCCTTAAATATCGACAAGCAAATTAGCTCGTCTAATAAGATTATATGGAATTTCATATTTCACATTCTGGCAATTCATAATAATAAAATCCTCGTCAACCTGGTCTAATAAACCCTTAAAATTCATTCTACCTTCAATTTTCTTTTTTGTTCTAACATATATTTTTTCACCTATATGATCCTGAAAATGTTTAGGTTTTGCTAAAATCCTCTCAATTCCCGGGGACGAAACTTCAAGTAAAAAATCTTGCTCCCCAGGTTCTTGATCCATTTTTAATCTCAATAGCTCGTTAACCTCAGCACAAGTATCTAAATCAACTCCGCCTGGCTTATCAATATATACGCGAACTACTCTTCCTACAGGTTCAACTGTTTCTTCGACTGCGACTATTTCCAGGTCATATTGACTTAGAGCTTTTTCAATTTTGGCCTCAAGATTATTCAATTTTACTCCAAATATTCAGTTGTTAAATGAAAAGAGTGGGACCTAACCCACTCAATCATATAGGTTATTTAACTTGATTAAATAATAGCATAGAAAAAATTGAGGGGCAATATAGTTAAATATTGCAAAAATATATTTTAAAGCGGTAACTTTTGTAAATAACAAACCTCTAACTCGATCTCAAAACCAGAAGTCAGGAATAATTTTATATGTTGTAGGTTGGCACTCATAATGAAACTTTCAAAGATTGATAATATGAGAATAAAAATAATTATTTCTTTAGTCATATTAGCTGTTGCCTTGTTAGGTTGCGCCAGGCAACCCGCAACCATGGATGATATCAAAGACAAGACAAGCAATAATAAAGATCTAGATTGGAAGGATATAGAGCTAGAAGATATAAAGACAGGCAAAAAGTTTAAGATTTCAGACTTTAAGAACAAACCAATACTACTTGAAACCTTTGCTGTTTGGTGCCCTACTTGCAAAAAACAACAGGACCAAATTAAGAAACTTCACAACAAAATAGGTGACGACGTCATCTCAATATCCCTGGCTATCGATCCTACAGAAAATAAAGACATCATCAAAGAGCACTTTGACCGCTACGGCTATGATTGGTTTTTTGCTGTTGATAAAAGTGATTTTTCAAAGAAATTAGTCGATGAATTTGGAATTAATGTTGTCAATGCACCTTCAGCCCCAATTGTATTGATTTGCGAGGACCAAAAAACCAGACTGCTCAAATTTGGTGTTAAAAGCATTGATTTCCTTGAAGATGAAATAATAAAAGGCTGTCCGTAATGAACTATTTAAATGAAATAGTTATTTCGCTTAGTTTGGGTATTGCTGCAAACTTGAATCCGTGTGTCCTGCCATTATATCCTGGTTTCTTATCATATTTATCAAGTAAATCCGAGATCTCAAATAAAGCTTTATTCACCCGTTTATCAGGAATTATTGTACTTACTGGTGTATTAACATTCATGATAATAATCGGGATTATAACAGCCAGTCTCGGGTTGTCTATCAGCAAATTTGTTAATACATTCTCCCCTTTTGCTTTTGGAATTCTTCTATTTCTAGGTATACTTTTACTTTTAAATATTGAATTTACACGGTTTTTACCAAAAGGAAATGTTCCGATACTAAATGATCCATATTTAAATGCTTTTATATTTGGATTTTTATACGGACCTATAATAATACCCTGTAATGCTCCCTTGGTATTTGCTGTATTCGCTTTTTCAGCCTCTCTAGGTGGATTTTTTGATAGATTTCTATTATTTATTGTTTTTGGCCTAGGATTAGGCATACCATTATTGTTAATATCGTTTATATCCTCGGCTAAAGGTTCATGGCTTGTTAATAAATTCATTCAATTTAGGCCTTTTATAAATCGAATTGCTGGTTTATTGCTTATATTGCTAAGTCTTTATGAACTTATATTCGTCTTTAGAATACTGGGGTGATATTATCATGGCTTGCCTAAAAAAGTATCTCTTAACATTATTGATTTTGACTATCTTAACTGTAGCTATAAGTTCCGGATGTAGAAACGAACTTGAGGAGGGCATAAAAAAAATACCTGAATTAACTGAAAAAGAAAAGGAAGAGAATATTAAATTGACAGAAAGAGGCGTCAAATATTTGGTAGATCCAGAAAAAATTATCTCGGGAGGTCCTCCAAAAGATGGAATTCCTTCAATTGACAATCCAAAATATATTTCAGTCAACAAAGCTGATAAAGACATTCAAGACAATGAATTAATTCTTGGTATAGATTATAAAGGTGTGGAGAGAGCTTATCCTCTCCAAATAATGGTCTGGCATGAAATCGTTAATGATATCATTGCCGGTGACCCAGTTCTAATAACCTACTGACCTTTATGTGGCTCAGGCGTGGCCTTTGAACGTAAAATAAATGGCGAAGAGACAGAATTCGGCACATCCGGAAAATTATACAACTCAAATCTGGTTATGTATGACCGGAAAACAAATTCATATTGGACTCAAATAGATGGATTAGCAATTGTTGGAGAGCTCACAGGAACCGAACTTAAGCCAATATCAATAGATACGGTTGCCTGGCGGGATTGGAAAAAGGAACACCCTAAATCTGAAGTACTCAGCCAAGATACCGGATTTGAAAGACCTTATGGAGATGACCCATACGGTAGCTACTATGAAGATAGTTTTTTACTTTTCCCGGTCGAAAATGAAGATAATAGAATTCACCCAAAAACAGTTATTTTCGGTATTGAGGTAGATGGAAAATTTAAGGCATACCCTGAAGATGTTTTAAAAAAGAAAAAGAAAATTGAGGACAAAATTGGCGAAATAGAAATAATAATTGAGATGAATAAATCAAAAGAAGTAAAAGTAACCAACAAGAAAAATGAACGTGAAATTGTCAAGGAAAGAACATTCTGGTTTGCCTGGTACGCTTTTCATCCTGATACAGAACTCTACCTTGAATAAAATATTTATTGAACTTAATTTAAATAAGATTTTGTAACTTTTTAAAATAATTAGAAATATTTAATTACACATATGGTTATAGAATATAGATTCTAAATCGCGAAAATAAATAGGGGGTGAAAATAATGGCTTTAATCAGGTGGGATCCGTTTAGTGGTCTTGAAGACATTCTCGAAGAAGAAATGACTCTTCTTCCGAAACAAAAGTTGTCCTGGGATTTCGGAGTTGATATGTATGAATCGGACCATAATATCATCTCTGAAATAAACCTTCCAGGCGTCGACCCCAAGACTATAGATATTTCAATTGAAGCAGATATTATTCGCATCTCTGCCCAAAAAGAAGAGTTAAAGGAGAAAAAAGAAAAACATTACTATTGCAAAAGTATTAGGCGCGGTTCATTCGACAGAACACTAAGACTGCCAACTGAAGTTAATGTCAGCAAAACTAAAGCAGATTATTCAGACGGAGTTTTGACTTTGACTATGCCG
>JABAOC010000866.1_pt9 | contig 21098 bp, 20 predicted proteins | sample 7062161 | NCBI WGS metagenome assembly JABAOC01 (sample SAMN14538625, study PRJNA623070) | marine sediment metagenome | biome: marine biome [ENVO:00000428]; feature: marine pelagic biome [ENVO:01000023]; material: deep marine sediment [ENVO:00002113] | place: India: Gulf of Khambhat ... | reverse complement strand
CCCAGGAACTCCTGAGCGTTTTTCAATGCCGCCGGATAGATGTCAACGGCCGCCACCACTTCAATAGTGCCGTCCTTGACATTGGGGGGCAGGAAGTTCTGGCACCAGTAAGTTCCGAACCCTCCCGTCCCTACTTGAATCATCTTTTGCGCCATAAGAGTACCGCCTTCATGAAGATTTACGCCAACCTTCCGGTCTATCCGCAGGAAGGGCCCGCCTTGCTAGATTCTACCTCCGGCGGCGCTCCACCTCCCAGGATGTGTAGGTGGGTATTGACGGAAGAGAAAAGGAACTTTAGAATCTATTGTTCAAGCCGAGGTGGCGGAATTGGTAGACGCGCTAGGTTCAGGACCTAGTGGCCGCAAGGCTGTCGGGGTTCGAATCCCCGCCTCGGCACCATCCCTTCAATTTTCCCTGCCGAAGCAAAGCACGCTTACTTCCCAGTTACCTCCCTCTCCTTGAGAAGGCCCTGGACTTCTGCTGAAAAAAGAAGGAAGACCTCTCCGAGGTCTCCCTTCACGAACTTCGAATATTCTTCAGCACAAACCCTGGTCTAGCGGTTTCGCAGGAAGGTGGGTACCTCCAGGTCGGGCTCAGGTGCGGGATGAAGGGTAAGGCTGGGCCGGCCGCCGGTGGCTTGAGCTTCATGTGCCACCTCAGGCCTGAAGCCGGTGGCGATAACGGTTATCCTCACCTGATCCTGAGGCTCCTGGTCGAGAACGACCCCAAAGAGGACATTGGTATCCAGGGAATCGGAAGCGGAGGAGACTATCTGGGCAGCCTCATTCACTTCTGCCAGGGAGAGGTCGGCGCCGCCGGACATGTTGAACAGGATGCGGGTAGCACCCTCAATGGAGGTCTCCAGCAGCGGGCTTGAGATGGCTGCCTGGGCGGCATCTGTGGCGCGGTTTTCTCCATGTCCGACGCCAATCCCCATGAGGGCTGTGCCGGAATCCTGCATGACGGTCTTCACATCCGCGAAATCGAGATTGATTCTTCCGGGTACGGTGATCAAATCGGAGATTCCCTGAACACCCTCGCGCAGGATTTCATCTGCCAGCTTGAAGGCCTCCGTCAGAGTGACCTTCTTCTGGACAACACCCAATAAGCGATCGTTCGGAATGGTAATGAGAGTATCAACATGGCTCTTGAGGTTGGCTACACCTTCTTCGGCGATAGCCATTCGTTTGCCGCGTTCAAAGGCGAATGGCTTCGTGACAACTGCGACGGTTAGAGCGCCAATCTCTCGGCTTACTTCTGCAATTACGGGTGAGCCGCCAGTGCCTGTGCCGCCGCCCATGCCTCCGGCGATGAAGACCATGTCGGCGCCTTCCAAGAGTTCCTTGAATTCTTGGCGGCTCTCTTCTGCGGCTTTCGCTCCCACAGTGGGGTCGCCGCCGGAACCGAGTCCGCCGGTCACGTTGGCGCCTATTTGGAGTTTCTTGGGCGCGTTGGAAAGGCTGAGTGATTGCGAATCGGTGTTGGCGGCTATGAATTCTACGCCATCCAAACCGGATTCGATCATCCGGTCCACGGCGTTACAGCCAGCACCACCAATTCCTAGAACTTTGATGGAAGCAACCAGGGTGTTCTCAGACATCTCTTGGCTCCTTGGCAAGGGTGTTTTTTCTTCCATTCGCGGGACGGAAGTCTCTTTCTTTCGCCGGCGTCGGCGAGTGGCGGGACGCTGCGCTTTGCTCTCACTGGTTTCCTTCTCTCTGCTGGCTGCCTCGGATTCGGACAGAGTGTCTTCCAGTTCCATTTGTTCACTCCCAATGTAATAAAGAATTCCTGCTTCGTGCTGGGTTAGCCCATTGCCACCGAGGCTTCCAGGCTTGCAGCAGATTATAAGGTCAGCCCGCCTTGTTGTCAAGCAGGGCTGAAACAGGGTATAATTCCCCTTTGATAGAGGATTTTCTCCATATCGGGCGAGTCTCCTTCAAGCAATTTCGGGGGAATACTAATGATTGATATGGCGAAGTTGATAAATGACGCATTGGACATGGACACGTCTGATATACACCTGCTCGTTGGCCATCCCCCCACTCTGCGCCAATATGGCAAGCTCGTCTTCATGCATGACTACCCGGAACTCACCCCGGAAATGCTGGAGGCATTGATGCGCTCCATGACCCCGGAGCGCTCCCAGATGGAGCTCGAGGAGGTGCAGACTACTGACTTCGCCTTCTCCTTCGAGGACAAGTGCCGCTTTCGTGTCGCCGTCGGCTACCAGCGAGGCACCCTTGCCATAAACATGCGGGTTCTGCCCAATAAGTTCCTGACCTTCCAACAAATCGGCATTCCCAACTCCATTATCGAACTCCTAGAGTCTCCGAAGGGCCTTTTCCTCGTAACCGGCCCCACCGGATCCGGCAAGACGACAACCCTGGCCTCTCTCGTCCAGTGGATAAACAAGAATCAGGAGCGCCATATCGTCACAATAGAGGACCCCATAGAGTATTACTTCGAACCGGCTAAGTCCATCTTCACCCAGCGCGAGGTGAGGGTGGATGTTCCCTCTTTCGCGGAAGGCACCGTGCGCGCGATGCGCATGGACCCGGATGTGATGCTTGTCGGAGAGATGCGGGATGCGGCCACCATCACCGCCGCCGTTACCGCCGCAGAAACCGGTCACCTTGTGTTCTCAACACTCCATACCACAGGCGCAGACCGGACTGTAGAGCGAATAGTGGGCATCTTCCCGGTGGAGCAGCAAGAGCAGATTCGCATTCAATTGGCGGGGACCCTGATCTCCGTCATCTCGCAGGTACTTCTGCCGCGGAAGGATGGGAAGGGAAGGATGGCGGCCCTGGAGGTAATGGTGGCCACGAACGCCATCCGTCACCTTATCCGAGATAAGAAGGAGCATTCCATTGTCTCCGCTATCCAGACAGGACAGGCTCTGGGGATGCGCAGTATGGATGACTCCCTTTTGAACCTGTTTCGCCGCGGCCTGGTGACAAAAGAGGAAGTACTGCGTCATGCCGTGGCTAAAGGGGAAATGGCGCAGCGCATCGGCCAGATAGAGGGGGCACCGGCTGCAACGGCGGCGAAAGGCGCCGCATCCGCAGCCGGTAAATAGCGATGCGAGTGCTTCGGAGATAAGGCTTCACACTTCGATCCGTGCGCTCCCGAGATCCCACTTTTCAAGTGTATCGAGAATGGCCGCATGTACCGTTCACGAAATGGGTAAGACTATGGAAGTTAGATATTGGCCGACAGAAGTTTTGGACATGCTCTGCCACCGGAAGTAACAGTTACAGCAGCAGACCGGAAGTATTGGTCAGTCATTTCAACCACATCAACACTTGGAGGTGTCGGAAGTGAATGGTGGTCTCTGGGAATATCGCGTCATAGGACAAACCGATAATCCTCTTGAGAATCAGGTGAAACTGAATCGCCTCGGACAAGACGGATGGGAACTGGTGGCTGTAAGCCCACTCGGGATAGGCGGAGTCCTCGCCGCCTACTTAAAGCGACTCCGCAACTCGAATGGAGACGGCGACTCCCAATAACTCTTCCCCAAGGGGGCACATAGTTCCGCCGTGAGGTGATCATTACTCTGTGCGCTGTCCCGCTGAAAGGCTTTACGGGATCTTCAAGTCTCTCGGCAGGTGATTCTCCGCAGCGCTTGGGCCCCTTGCAGACGATCTCCGGCTCGACTCATACTTCGCCGGCCCTGCGGGCGATAAATCCGCTTCTCCACAGCCCGCGGACAGCAAAACCCCCGTTCAACTAAGCGCTCAATGTAAGGGTTGACGAGCCTCTTCACAATGAGCTGAAGACGAAGGCCACTACTGCTATAATGGGTGAGCATCAGAGGGTCAGGAGTGCCGAGTTCTCCGATTATTGCCCACTTTGCCGGAGTGGCGGAATTGGCAGACGCACGGGACTTAAAATCCTGGGCTCCGAAAGGAGCGTGGGGGTTCGATTCCCCCCTCCGGCACTCTGCGCCGCATCTGCAGTGCTGTGCAGAGTCCTCGCCTACCTAGGTGGACTAATGGTAAGACCCTGCGAAGCCTTGGCGAAGCAGGGATCGATTCCCCCCTCCGGGATTATCCCCTGACAGACCCCCTGCAGGCGCCCTCTTTCCTGCCATCTTGGGGGGAAGCCCGCTCCTGCGCTTTGCGCTCTTGACCGCTGACAGCGAGGGAACCACTGTTGCAGTAGGTAGGGCGATATGATAGAGTTGTGGGCTGAGGTTTCTGACCGGCGGCGATAGAGGGGAAAGAGGTTGGTTCGAGTCATCGGAGGAAGCGCGCGCGGGAGGGCTTTGAAGGCTCCCAAGGATGAGCGGCCGACTCTGGGAAGGGTAAGGCAGACCCTCTTTGACATTCTCGCCGCTGGACTCGGAGGAACCAGATTTCTTGACCTCTTCGCAGGTAGTGGAGCCGTGGGGATAGAGGCTCTCAGCAGGGGAGCAGAGCGGGCCACCTTTATCGAGGCAAACCCGTACAATGCTGATCTCATCCGGGAGAACCTCCTCCGCTGTGGCTTTTCAGAGATGGGAGAAGTAATTTGCGCGGAGGTTGAGCGGGCGCTGCCGAGGCTGGCGCAACGTGGAGAACAGTTTCAGATAGCCTTCTTGGACCCTCCATATCAGGACTTGGCATCCCTGGAGCGGGCACTGAAGATCCTGGCAGAAGGGCCGGACCTTCTCTTCCCCGGAGGAATGATAATCGTCCAGCGATCCCGCCGCAAGCAGATAGAGGGCTCACCGAGTTCGCTGGAGGTATTCGATTCCCGCAGCATAGGGGAAAGCGCACTGGACTTTTTTCGGAAGCGAGAATGATAGATGTCTCTTGCGATGTATGCAGGGAGTTTCGACCCTGTGACGAATGGTCATATGGACATTATCCGGCGGGCTGCGGCCTTGTTTGAGCGGCTCATAGTTGCAGTGGCGATCAACCCTGAGAAGATGCCGCTCTTCACGATAGACGAGAGAGCGGAAATGGTGAAAAAGGCTTGCGCCGACTTGAAGAATGTTGAAATCCGGCGCATGCCAAAAGGCTTATTGGTGGAATTTGCCGCATCAGTTGGAGCGGCTGTAATTGTGCGAGGTTTACGGGCGGTGTCAGACTTCGATTACGAACTTCAGTTGGCCTCCATGAACCGCAACCTGTGTCCGCAGATGGAGACAGTGTTCTTCATGACCGGTCCGGAGCACTACTTCCTCAGTTCGAGCATCGTCAAACAGATAGCACGGTTGGGTGGAGGGATATCGGGTTTTGTGCCTCCCCATGTAGAGAAGCAACTTGGAGAGCGATTTGGGCGCAACGCGTCCGCCCAGGAGAGGGGGAACCCAAAATAGATATCTTGAAATTGCTGGAAGAACTGGAAACCATTGTGGATGGTATCTCCCGGCGCCTCTGGAAATGGGTTTCGGGAAAGGAGATTGATCAACTATTTGCGCTGATCAATCACATTCGCGCCGCTTTGCCCGAAGAGGTTGATAAGGCAAGCCGCATCACCGGCGAGAGCGAGAAGATCGTCGCGGATGCCCGTCAACAGGCCGAAGAAGAGAAGGTTTCCACGAAGAAACAGGCTGAGGCAATCATCGCCTCGGCTAGAGCAGAGCGTGACAACATCGTAGCTGAAGCGCGCACCGAATCGGAGCAGATCCTTCTGGAAGCAAAGGAACAGGCGGCCCTGCTCGTCTCCCGTGACGAGATTATCCGGCAAGCGAGTGAGCAGGCGGAGCAGATCCTCGCCCGCTCCCAGCAGGATGCGAGGGAAGTTCGCCGGCAGTGTGATGAATACGCCAAGAAGCTCTTCGCCAACCTTGAGGACTACATGGCGAAGGTGCTGGGTCATGTCCGCGGCAGCCGGGAAAGGTTGGAGGGGGCCGTCTCCCGCCCGCCCGCGGCAAAGAAAGAATGAACCCGACAGAGAAACCGCGGCCTGATGCTGCCCAGGCCCTTTCCGGGAGCGCCGCTTCGGCCGTTAGTGGAGGAAAGTAAGATATGTCTCTTATGGGACTCAGGCGAAGATTCGCTCGCCATTTAAGGATCGGGCTCTGGCTGATCCTTATTGGATTCGTGCTCGGCATATTCTTCCTGGCCTTCCTCAGCGGAGGCTCCGGGAGGCGGCCTCTCCCTGGCACGGGACAGCCCGGACAAGAGGATGAAGTGATAGCGGTTGTTGGCGAAGCGGATATCATGCGTTCAGATTTCGAGAGAGTCTATCTGCCTATGCTTCAGCAGCAAGCCAGTTACGGCGCTTCCATCTGGGGCAGTATCGGAGTTCCCCTCAATGCGATCATGGGCATTCGCTACCGCGTGTTGCAGGATCTTGCCAGCACCATTGCCATGGCACAAGAGGCTCGCAACCGGGGCTTCGAAGCAAGCCCCGACGAAGTGGATGCTCGCATCCGGCAAGAGGTAAACGTATTCGTCACACAAGTCCAGGAACAAGGGAGAGAGCGTGACCCGCGAGCGATCTACCGTGACGTCATGGCCAGCAGGGGCGTCAAACGCAGCCGCGTAAGCGAAAAGGAATTCCGCGACTGGATGACGGACACGCTTGCCCGTGAGGAGCACGAGCAACTCATCCGCGTGATCTTGCTGGACAAACTCCGCGCCAGCATTATCGCTCCCGTTCAGTTGAGCGAGGCGGATTTTCTGGCGAATTATGACGAGGCCCAGATGACGCCCATCGTTTTCTCATTCTCAGCGGGAGAAGAGGAGGAAACAAAGGCGGACGCAAAGAAGCGCGCCGAAGAAACCCACTCCAAGCTCAAGAGCGGGGCTGACTTCGACAGCCTCGCCAAGAGCGTGTCCGACATTCCACAACAAGATATCGCGGCTGAAGACTGGGTTTCGCGCGGCAATGTGCGTGCCTTCTTCGGCGAAGAAGCCGAGAAAGCTCTTTTCGCCCTGAAGCCCGGAGAATTCTCTGCGCCGGCTGAGACCTCTATGGGGTATGTCATCTTCCGCCTTGACGACATTCGCCGCCAACTGCCGGAGGATTTCTCGGAGAACAAAGAAGAGTATAGAAGGCAAGCCACTGCTCAGCGCCAAAATGAAGTCTGGGGAGAGTTCAGCGCTGAGATACTGGAGAAGCTGGAACTCCAACCCCGCGTCCCCGAGGTGGCAGGCATGAAGGCCCTGGAAGAAGGAAAGCGAGCGGAAGCCATGGCCGCCTTCGAAGAAGCCTTCCAGGAGCCGGGGAACCTCCCCGGTGAAGTCTTCGCCGCCATCTGCTATGAGTTGGGCAGTTATTACTTCGAACAGGAGGACCTGGATAAGGCGAAGGAAAAATTCGAAGCCTCCCTTTCTCCGCGCGGAGACATTCCGGAAAGGGTATTGGCGCGCTATCCGGAGGATGTTTACCTGGCTCTGGGTAAGATACTTCTGGATGAAGGGAATAGAGAAGAAGCGTTGAGTTATCTGACGCAGGTCGATTTCAGCGATGATTACATCGTCCACATGATGCTCCTGGACATGTATGAGGAGATGGGTGAAACGGAGAAGGCGGCCCAACAGACAGAGTGGCTTGAAGAATATCGAAAGATCGTGCAAGAGGAACAAGAGCGCGCAATGATGGAGGCAGCGGAGCAGGCAGGCTCTGAAGAGCTTGTCCCCTCGCAAAACGCCCCGGAGGCCAGCCCCTCACCTACACAGCCGGTTTCTCCGCAAGAGGAAGCAGGCCCTTAAGCAAGTCTATTATTCAGAGTGGCACCAACATAGGATTTACCTCGACGATGGACTCACCCAGTGAAGGGATTTCGGAGGTTGCACACACATGTCTGAAGCAGCGGAAATACTGGCAGGGATAGACCAACGGATCCGGAAGCATCGCACGGCCAAACTCGCGGTCAGTGTTGTCGATAAAGCGGGCAGACCCGTTCCAAATGCTGAAGTGGAGATTCGACAGACCCGCCATGAATTTCTCTTCGGCAGCGGCATCTTCCGATGGAATAGAGGAACGAAAGCCCAGAAGACCATATACCGCAGCCATTTCGAGGCCCTTTTCAACTATGCCACCTACCCATTTTACTGGAGCCGCTTCGAACCGAGGAAAAGCAGGGCACACCATGACCGCCTTGCTCCGGTGATCGAGTGGTGCAAAGAGCGCAATATTGTGGGGAAGGGACATCCCCTCATCTGGAATCACGATGTCTCCAGCCCCAAATGGCTGCCGAAAGACCCCAAGAAAAGCCTTGCCGCATGTGAGGCGCGTGTGTACGAAACCATTCGTCGCTATAAGGGCCGGATTGACAGTTGGGATGTGATTAACGAGCCGGCTGATTGTTTCCGAGAACGCTCATTTGACGAGATATCTTTCAGAGGACAGGTGACCAAGGCCTGGAGGATGCTGGGAAAGGGCGCTTTCTCCAAGAGATGCTTTCTCATCGCCCGGCAGGCAAATCCCGACGCCACCCTCCTCGTCAATGATTTCGTCACCAAGCCGAGTTATGAACGGCTCATCGAACAACTAGTGGATGATGACGGCAAACCCGTGTATGATGCCATTGGAATACAATCCCACATGCATGGGAATTACTGGGGGGTGCCGAAGATTTGGAATGTCTGCCAACGCTTCGCCAGATTCGGAAAGCCGCTCCACTTCACCGAGACCACGCTCATCTCCGGCCGACCCAAGATGGGTGACGAGATTGATTGGAGAGGCTGGGACCCTGAATGGCACTCCACCAAAGCCGGTGAACGGCGTCAGGCCGACAATGTTGAGGAATTCTACCGCCTGCTCTTCTCCCATCCCGCGGTGAAGGCGATCACCTGGTTTGACATAGTGGATTCGGGCTGGCTGGGCGCGCCGGGAGGCCTGCTCAGAAAAGACTTCTCGCCCAAACCCGCCCATGAGAGGCTCATCAACCTCATCAAGGGAGAATGGTGGACCCAGGCAACCGCCCTCACGGACAAGGCCGGCCGCTGCTCGGTGCGGGCCTTTCATGGTGATTACGAGATAAAGGCGCGTCTTGGCGGCAAGAGGAAAACAGTCAAATTCCATCTGACAAAGGGCGGAGAGACCGAAGTTGTTGCAAGAATCTGACAGCAGATTGCCGATCCGCGACAGGAATGGTGCGGCTGTTGGCTGAATCTGTATGTAATATACCGTGAATTCTCAAACGGAGTGAGGTAGGCAAATGAAAGAGGAACTCTCCAGAAAAGACTTCCTGCGCCTCGCCGCCGGCGGAGCGCTGGCGTGGACTCTAGGAAGATTCGGGCTCGGAACGGGAGATGCCGCCGAAGCGGCTTCGCCCCCGGTGTTGGCCGTCGCTGGCAACCAATCTCCCGACGCCATGGTCAGGGCTGCCATCGGCGGCCTGGGCGGGATGAAGAAGTTTGTCAAGCCCGGCAGCGCGGTCGTGGTGAAGCCCAATGCCTCCTGGGCCCAGAAGCCCCACCAGGCCGCCACCACCAATCCGAAAGTGTTGTCCGAGGTGGTGCGGATGTGCAAGGAAGCCGGCGCCAAGGTCGTGAAGGTAATGGATCATCTGATTGACAGGCCCGATGAACTGACACTCTCCACAAACGGCCTAAGAAAAGCGGCGGAGAGCGCCGGAGCCATCTTCATAAGCGCCGGCTCACGTTCGCTTTACCAGAATATTCGCATACCCCGCGGCAAGGCATTGAGATCGAGCACGGTACTCAAGGAAGTGATGAAAGCCGACCTCTTCATCAATGTTCCTATTGCAAAGGTACACAACGCTTCTGTTCTGACCATGGGGTTGAAGAATCTTATGGGCGTGGCTTTCAATCGAGACGCCTGGCATGAGGCCCCTGATCTCCACCAGGCCATCGCCGATTACGCCACTGTTGTGAGACCTCATCTCACCATTTTGGACGCGGTGCGAATCCTTCAGACCAATGGGCCCAGAGGCCCCGGGAAGACCAAAGACACGAAGATGATCATCGCCGGCACCGACCCGGTAGCGATTGATGCCTATACGGCGCAAAACGCCTTCGGCAAGGCTCCGCAAAGCATCCATCATATCGCCTTCGCAAATGCCGCCGGACTGGGCGAGATGGACCTGCGCAAGATCACCGTAAAGAAGGTCTGAGCCGGAAGAAAGACCCTGTTGCAGGTCAGCCAATAGCATGAGCAGGACAGCCTCTGCGTGATTCGCCATCCGGTGAATCACGCCTTGTAAGCGATATGCCCAGACCACATAACCAAGCAAGAAATACGCGCCGAGTTGTGCAGACGCTTTTCTTCTTGCTGTTTCTCTACCTCTTCGGCCAAACGATCTTTCCGGCGGAGAGCCGGATCCCGCTGGATCTGTTCCTGCGCGCCGATCCGCTGATTGCCATCTCCACCGCGCTTTCCCTGCGAACGGTTACCGTTTCTTTGGTGCTCTTTGCTCTGCCCGTGGTTGTTCTCACTCTGCTTCTTGGAAGAGTCTTCTGCGGCTGGATATGCCCGTTGGGCGCGGTTCTCGATTTCTCCGAAAAGATCTTCCGCTGGCGGCGGACCCGTACGAAGAAAGACACTCCGGATCGCTTTCCCCGCTTGCGCCGCCTGAAGTACTACCTGCTTATCGGTCTGCTGACCACGGCCGTCTTCGCGGCCGGCTTTCGGGCTGATACCGAGATGAATCTGCAGACAAGCCTGGGGCTTTCTCTGACTTACTTCTTTGATCCCATTGCCACTATCACGCGCTCTCTCGTTCTGGGGGTGATTGCGCCTCTACAGAGTCTGTTGATAATCCTCCACGTTGACCAGGCGCTGGCGCATCTGGCGATGACTGACTTCGTTCTGGAACACGACACGGCGAGGAGCCTGTTGACCGGAGTACAGAAGGCGCTGGCGATAAGGGTGGATATACCCGGCGCCAGGCCCCATGCTCTCCTTTTCTACCGGTTTGCTCCACTCGCCCTTCTTATCTTCGCCGCCATCATCGCCCTGAACAGCCTTGCGCGGCGCTTCTGGTGTCGCTGCATCTGCCCCCTGGGAGCCTTGCTGGGCCTGCTTTCTCGCTGGGCGCCGGTGAAGAACCGTGTCAGTGAGGCCTGTATTGACTGCGGGCTCTGCATTCGCTCTTGTCGCACATCAGCGATAACAGAGGATCCGCGCATTTATCAGGTAAGTGAATGTGTGGCCTGTCATGAATGTATCAGCATCTGCCCGAAAGGAGCCATCTCTTATGCTCCGGCTTTGAAGAATCTCAAGGCCGAGCCGCCTCTGAATCTCTCCCGGCGCCGGCTGCTGCATGCTGCGGGTATCGGCATTGGTTCAGTGCTATTGCTTAAAACGGACTGGGGAGCGAAGAAGACCGAGTCCGGCAATCTGAAGGTCTCCGCGGCAGGCCTTATCCGCCCGCCCGGCGCACTGCCGGAGGAAGAATTCGTAACCGCCTGTGTGAGGTGCGGCGAATGTATGAAGGTTTGTCCCACCAACGGCCTCCAGCCGGCCCTGGGTGAAGGGGGCCTGGAGGCAATCGGGACCCCCATCCTGGTGCCTCGAATCGGCCCTTGTGTGCACGGCTGTGTGTCCTGCTGGAGAGTTTGTCCCACTGCCGCAATCCAGCCTTTCACGGTTGAGGAAAAGGGGTGGATAGGCCTTGGCACTGCAGTGATTGACCACAACACTTGTATAGCCTGGTCGCAGGATAAGATCTGTTCCATCTGTGATGAGGTTTGTCCCTATGATGCCATCCACCAGGAAAGACCGGAGCTGCCGATGGGGACCAGGCCGCTGCTGGATGAAAACAAATGCGTGGGCTGCGGGCTGTGTGAGAAATCCTGTCCCACTGCGCCGGAGGCGGCCATCCGTGTCTATTCATTTGGAGATACACGCCACCTCAGCGAAGAGGAACGCAAAGAACGGTTCCTGGCCAACATTCTCGCGCTCGAAAGTGAGCAAGAGGAAACAGGCCTCTAGCCTACCTTCCGCGGATCGAGTACACCCTGGGCTTGACTTGATAAGAGTCTCTCCTCCTCTGCTATGCCACAAATTTGAACTTGCCACCAGACGCTGGTGCGTTCGCCTCTCTGGTCCCCGACGCCATACACGGGTCTCGCTGTAACTCGTAAGTTTCAAGCGGATCAGTAATACTCTCTTGAGATGAAACACCGGGCAATGGAGAATCTTGCAATGAAAGAAGGACAAAGCAAGCACGCTGTCGAATGCATAGCCGTAGAAGTCCTGGTAGAAGTGTAGAAGTTGTACTCTGATAACCCTCAGGGGAGGCTCTACAATGACAGATTCCCATTCTGCAATTGAACGTTCGCTTCATCAGTCTATCGCTAGACTCAATGAACTGACAGAATCCTATGCAGATCTCCGTAATAGATATCGCGAACTCATACGGCATGTCGAAGGTCGAGATTTGGAGTATGAGGAGCATCTGAAGAACGCCCTCCAGCAGTCTACGCAAAGCCAAGTTTCGCGAAACAGAGATTCCGGTATCGAGGTTTATGTGACGGTAAGTCACGACCTTGGCGCAACTGCCGCAGTTGCAGCGCGAGTATTCGAGTCGTATGTGCTCGAGGCTGAACGAGAATCTGTTTCAATTGGCATCTCTGGAGGAAGAACCATTGCCGGGATGATGGAGTGTGTTAAGGGCGAGTACGACGACCGTCTCCAACTTGTTCCTCTTTCGGGATCTAGGCTCCCCAAGGATGTTAGGATCTCCGTCAACACCATCATAGGTCGATTCTGCAGTCAGCGAGGGCGTGAAACGGTGTCCGGTCTGCAACTACCTCTTGATCCGCGAATGCGAAAAGGAATACCCGATAAAACTTACGAAGAACTCTTTGAAAGTGAGCTCAGAAGTTACTATCTGTATTTGGATGGTGAGGGCAGAAGGGAGCAAGAACGACACGGTCTTCCTGTCCATTATGCTTTCACGGGAGTAGGTTCTCTGGACGCGACCAGTGCCGTCCCAAGAATGCGTGAGCTCCTTAGGATTAGCACATCATGTCCTCGGGAGGTCGTCGGCGATATGCTCGACTGGCCAATTGATGCCAACGGAAAGGTCGTTGATTATGCAGGTGTTCAGCAGGCAATCGTGGGGATCCGACCAGACCAACTCATAGAAGGCTATGCGAAAGGCAATTTGAAGAAAATTGTCGTGGTGGCAGGCGCCGGTGGACTTAGAGACCGATTAAAGGATGAGGCGATTTGCGCTGCTTGGCGAGGCGGACTTTTCGACGTGTTAGTAACTGACCGAACAACCGCAGAAGCGATCATCGAACGGCTACGAATGCAGACCTGATCCTTCAGCCTTCAGATTCAGAACGGGCGGCTTACGGTTTCTGCATAGAGGGCGAGTTCGAGGGCTTTTTTGGCCTCTTCGGCGAGTTCGCGGGCACTGCGTTTGTGGAACGAGGCATCTCCCGCGGTCACTTTGACAAGAGTCTCTCCTCTTGCCTGCACGAGAGCGGTTCCTTCCACGTCGGTTATCTTCAGGTCAATCATTTGGATTCCATTTTTCAGGGCCTTGCGGATGGATTCGGCATAGGTCTGGGCGCGCTCCAGCGGTGTGGCGGAATCTTCCTCCTCCGCGGGAGAGAAAAGCGATTTCTCGTTCAGGGTGATCTCGGCAATATTTTGTCCATCTTTCTCGATTGATTTCACTTCCACCTTGAAACGATCAGTCACCTGTCTCCTTTCCGCGACAATATCAACCCCCATTTCTTTCAAGAGGTCTTCTACCTTGCTGACACGATCTCTCGCCAGAGGGTGGGTTTCGCCGGTGGTAATAACCGGCGGCCGCCAACGGCTCTCCTCGATGGCGGCAAGGCCCTCCAACACGGTCAGCAGCGCGGTGGGCTTGTACTTGGTCTTGGAGAGATAAGCCAGGGCGTGACGATCAGCCTCCATTTCCGCCTTTCGCCCATAGTGATTGAGTGCCCCCTGTTGAATCTGCGCGGCCATGACGGCGATCTCGCCGCGGTTGTAGACGATTCCGGCGAGGACTGCCGCGATGACGCCCAGGTCTGTGCGACTTGCCCGTTCATGCTGCCGGAGGGCATGTTGAAGGGAGTTGTGGGCGATTTCGTGGGCGAGGATTGCGGCGAGTTCATCCTCACTCTCCACCGCCGCCAGAGCCCCCTCAGTCACATAGAGTCTGCCCCCGGGCAATGAAATCGCATTGATCCCCTTGGATGCCACCACCTTTATGGAGTAGCGCGTTTCCGGTCTTTCGGTGTGTAGGGCGATCACATTTGCAATGCGCTCAAGGCGTGCCAATTCGGGATGATCGGGGAGTGGTTTGAGAGCTTTTTCGAGTTCAGCCGCGGCCTTTTCACCGAGTTTTTCCTCCTCGGTTTTTTCCGTTTCTTGGGGCTCGGAAGCAATCGACGGCTGTTCTGCCGCGCTCGCTGCCGTAATGAGCCCCACAGCGAGACAAATGGCTGCAAACAGCCAAAATCCCCTCAGCATTGCGAAACCACAATCCTTTCTGATCGTCAAATATAGTATAACACCGTGTCAGAGAGACGACCATCGCAAATAGCGTCAAATATTTAGACCCACGTAATGCCCTGGGGTTCCGTATGAGCAGATTTCGAACACAGAAAGAGGCGATTTATGGAATAAGAATCAACGCAGAGAGATCGTTTGGTCCAGTTCGTACAAGCTCATTGATTAAAGTTCAGGGTGGGGGGAAAACCCTTTGTAGTAAGAGGAGCATGATGGAAATCCGCGAAGAACAACTCGCTGCGCTCAGATCAGAAGCACGCCGCAAATACCAGGTGATGATTGATTACATCAAAGATCAGGTGGGCGAAGGCTGTGAATATCTCAATGACCTGGTAAGAGTTGTTGTATCTGAGAGAGGCTGCTACTACGAGTTTCGGGACATGCCGGAAGAGTTCTCCGGCGCGGTTGGTTCCGGCTTCACACATGAGTTCATCGGCTCCACCAAGGCCTTGGAACTGCTCGCTCAACTCCAGCATCTGGTGGAAACGAGCGATGAGTCAAATACGCGGGAACTGGCTCTGCTGGTCGTATACAGCCGTGACGGACTCTACAATCGAGATGAAACCTATATCTATCATACCGGCGAAGACGGCGAGATTGAAGTTGACGACCCCGCGGAGCCGATAGTCTCAGGGCACCTGCGCCCCGGTGTTGTGCCACTGTTCTTCAAAGTCAAGGTGGACAGTGACCTCGCCATTCCATTGCTCGGCGCCAAGAGAGGTGTGATGTTCTTTGTGGCGAACCTCACCGATCAACATCTGCTCGTCGCCATTCCTCACGAAGGCATCGGAGTAACCGACCTTAGCCAAATACCGGCGAGTGAGTTGGTACACTGATACTCTACGGACACGGCAACACTGCACTCTTCTCCGCTGCCATATAACCCCATGCCGTAGCAGGCATGAGAATACTGCGTCTGTCTCTTTTCTCAAGGGTTCAAATAAAAGGGCAGGCTGCCTCAAAGCAGCCTGCCCTTTCCACTTTTTTAGGGGTTGTTGCCGGTTATCTGCAACGACCTGCACCTTACAGCAACCAAGAAGCTCCGAGGGCTATCCTTATTACCCCTAGGCTTTTTTCGATTTGCCCTTGGCGGTATCGTCGGGGGCGGGGTCTTGGCGGCGGTCTTGGACGAAGGTGCTGCCGGTGACGGATTTGGCGTAGGCTTTTATTTCGGCGGCGATTTCGCTGAGGTGAAGGTAGCCGGATATCTTCCGGTATTGGTTGCCGGTGCCGGCGATGGAGAGAGTCATAATGGGGAACTGGGCCTCATTGCCGCGCCGGTCTTTGGTGACGATATATCCCCGGCTGCGCTCCGGCTCCTCATATAGTGTGCGGGCGAAGGCATCGAATTTCCTCAAGAGGGCGTTGGCTATTTTCTCGGCTCGAACGGGTGTGGTGAGGATGCCGAAATCATCTCCCCCGATATGGACGTAGATATCGCCTTTTTCACCGAGTTGTTCGATTATGGACTTAACCTGTTCCGCCAGCAATTTTATGGCTTCATCGCCCTTGGCAAAGCCGTAGTGGTCATTGTAGGCCTTGAAATTGTCCAGATCGAGATAAAGGAAAGCGAAGGTTTCCCCTGCGCTGATGCGGCGCTCTACCTCTTCCCGCAAGACGCCTGCGCCGGGGAAGCCTGTGAGCGGGTTGGCGGGTTCTCTGGCCTGGGCCTCCAGCAGGGCCTTGGCGAGTTGGATGACGAGTTGTCTGGGTTTGGAGGGGTCCAGGGGGCTGGCGAGGTTGATGTGGGTCTGGCCTGGAGTAGCGGAGCCGGTCTCCGGGTGGAGCAGGATGACCGTCTCGGCGCGGCCCTGGCGGCGGAGTTCCTCGGCGAGCCAGTGTGCCCGATCCTCATTCTCCACCACAGAAATCAAGTCGGGACGCAGACTCTTGAGTGCTTCCTTAGTCGTATGGGAGGACAGGGACCAATCAGCTTCCCCGGCCAATTCCACGCGGAAGCGCACCACACGGGCGCGCCCCTTTTCGATCACAAGGACGGCGATGGATTCCATCTCTGCATTCCATATTCCATATTCTCCGCCGCCTCCGGACCTCCGCATTGACCTCAAACATACTTTTCTGCTATTTTTGCGTTCAAGAAAGGGCTACCATAATGTCCCCGCGGCGTTCTCAGATCATGCTCCTGCTGGTCGCTATCTTAGTTCTGCTGCTTGCCATTTGGTGGGTATTTGTCTACTTCCTGCAGCTCCCGAAAACAGAAGCGAGTCGAACAGAGAGCGTGATGGGAGTGTGTGGAAGTCACTTTTCTGCACAGCAAAGTGCGGCAGTTGACTTGCGCTGCGCTTTGCATATACTGCAATCGCGGGTTGTTGGATGAGACTAGATTGAGGGAGAGACCAAATGGACAAAGAAATGTTTCCTGTAGTTTACTGTAACCTGGTGAAGATAACTCACGCGGGGATTGAATTCCTGTACGACTTCAAACGGCTTGGCCCTGAGGCAACAACTCCCGAAGATGCTCCTACTTTAACGCGAATCATATTGCACCCGGCGGTAGCGAAATCATTCGCCACGGCCCTGGTGGACAATATCAAGAAGTACGAAGAGAAGTTCGGGGAAATACCTCCCCCGCCCCAGCCTTCTCCCGAGCATGACTCAAAAGTTCATTAGCCCGGCCGCGCCTTTGCGGTGTCTCCGTCGCAGACCCATTTGCTGCGGCGCTCAAGTGACTGTGATAAGGGAGTTCCGCGTGCCGAACAAGTTCTCGCGACTCTCTGCGGCGGGGTCTTCCCTCCACTCTCCATCCACAATGAACTTATACTCATAAGTTCCAGGGGAAAGCATCAGCGAGGTGGAGAAGACGACCTTCTTGCCGCGCTTCTTGGGCATGCGTTTGGCACCCGACTCCCAGTTGGTGAAGTCTCCGGCGACTAACACCTGCTTCGCCCCAGGCGCGTCAATCTGGAAAGCGACTTTCCTCTTCATCTCATCTCCCTTGAAGGGTCGAATGCGACTTCGCTACTTCGTTGAGGAAGAGTCCTTGTCCTCATCTCCGGGGGAGACTTCTTCTCCCAATCCGGAGATGGATTTTCTCAATTCCCGTATCCCCTGGCCCACCGCCTTGCCCAATTCCGGCAGTCTCCTGGCACCGAACAAAAGCAGTGCTACTACCACAATTAGGGCAATTTCTCCCGGCCCCAAGGTCGACAAGAACATTAAAGGCATTTTCGTCTCCGCGCCGTTTCGGGCTTTGCTTGTTTTGCTGCCTCACTCAGATTATACGCTCGTAATGGATGACTTACAATATGCCCGTTCCATTTATTTGGGGGATATGCAGGCCATGCGCAGGTGAAGCCCGCTAAGGTCCAATAAATAGCCACTTGTTTCGGCGATGGCCTGCTTGTTTCCTCAGAGCAACTTCTCAGTTGGTCTTCTTGATCTTGTAGGCCGCATCCGTGAGGAGACCGGCCGGCGTTGTGAGGGTAATTGTCCCGTCTCCGCAGGCATAAGGAATGGTCTGGACTACGGTACCCCTGTAGGTATCCCAGTGCTGAATCTCATATTCTCCTTGAGAAAAGCCGGTCAGAGTAATCTCACTCTGATTGACCGGTTGAGGTGCGATGCCGCGGTGGTGGTTCCACCATGTATTCTCCTTATTTTGCACCCACACCAGAGCGGAGGTGGGGTTAGACAGGGCCAGCACCCGCAGATTCGGCACAGTGAGATAGTTGGTGAGTTGATAAGAAGTAAAGAACCAGTCCGCGCCCCGGTTCTTCACTACTATGCTATGCTCGCCCGCAGGCACGTCTATCCCATAGGGCCCATCATATTGATGCATGGTCTCATGATTATCGGGGAGTGTGTCTGCGAAGTCCGCGGCCAGCACTTGCTCTCCGTCGAGAGTGATGCTGAGAGCCGCGCCGCCCCAGCCTGAAACGCCCGATACACTCACAACGAATCTTCCCGGGCCCGGATAGTTGACCAGGAAGGTCGCCGGATTGTGCCAGTCGGGATGATTGACCAGACCATGCTGCACCCGGCTCAACACAGCTAAATTCGTCACCTCACCTTCGTTGTTGACTGAATAGGTGTGAGGCTGATTGAGGGGAGAACCCTCGTTCCAACTCTCGCCCGGCGGATTGACGGTCAGTGTGCCGGAGACGGCAGGCTCATGTCCCGGCACATAGCGAAGATCGGCAACTTCTCCAGGAAGATAATTCTCCTGCGCCCAATTCACATCGGCCGCAAATGCGGCGACCGGGGCGAAGTGATGGTAGAGATTATTGGGCTCGATGTAGTTGTCCCACCACCAGGTCATCGCAGTTCCCGCGGAGCCTGACAACATAGCGGCCCAGAGACCATTGTGAAGATGTATCCCATCGGGATCGTTTGTATTCTCTCTGAATCGCCAGTCTGTCCCGTATTCTCCGAAGTAGTGTGGTTTGCCATAAGCCTCTATCTTCTGCCGGCTGATCTGCGCGATCATTCCTGCCGTATCTTCCGCGCCGTAGTTGTGGGATTGTACGTAGTCCAGTTGTTCCAGCCCATCAACCTCAGGATCGCCGGGAGTGTTGGCGAAACTCGTCGTAATCAGGTGTGCCCAGGAATCAATGGACCGAAGGTAAGCGGCCATCTCCTCATGCCATGCCGCCACATTTGCGGAATGGTAGTCATTGACGATATCAACCTCGTTCCAGAACTCCCAGGATAACACCTGGGTTGCGTATCCCCAGCGAGCAACCAGATGGCGCAGCCGCTGTTTGAAGAGACGCTTCGCTTCCGTATCAGTGAAAAACTCCGCGGGAGTCTCGCAGGGGCCGCCATTTGCCGCGTTATAGGGATAGCGATTCCATTGGCTGTAGATACCCGTGGCATCGAGAGAGTTGAATGAGTCTATGCACATCATCACTTTGAGGTCGAGTCGGTCGGCGCGTTCGAGGATGTAATCAATCCGCCAGGCGGCCTGCTGATCATAACGGCCCAAGCCGTTTCCATCTCCGGGCGAAAGAGATAGATGCTCAAGGCTCAACTTGCTCCATTCATTGATGAGCCACAGGCGTATGTAGTTGCCCCCATGAGCGACGAGCTTGGGCATCCACTTATCGTAATCATAGGTTCCCCCGGCTGAGGGCCAGCACATGTTCTCACCGATGGCGAAATATGATGCTCCTGAATCAAACTGGAAATAGAGAGGCGCGGTCTCGCTGCGGCGCACATAGCCTTGGGCCTCCGAGGCAACCACCTTGAATTCGCCGGCCCCCAGAATGCGACTGTGCCCCTTTCGGCGGGCAATGACACGATAGCGGTACTCGCCCAATTCCCCCCAGGCAAAGCGGATCTTGAATACCGCGTCTCCGTCAGGAGTCAGTATCTCATTCCCTTTGGCATCCTGTGAACGCCGGTAGGGTTGGTAGTAAAAGGCGGGCACCTGAACTGTCTTGCGCGATGGTGTGAGAAATTCTCCGGTTATGTCAATCTGCGCGGGATCGAATGGGTTCTCGAAAGTACCCGGCGATTTGATGGTAAGTTCGAATCTCTCATATTGCCTGAACTCAAGGGCATTGCGCCGCCCCAGCGATCTTCCTAAGCCCTTCGTGCAAGAAGTCAGTAAGAGTCCCAGCAGTATAATGAAAGCCGCGGTATTGACAATACACTTCATCCTGCACCTTCTCATTCAGGTGTACCGCCTCTCTCTTGCCTAGAATACTTCATTTTCTCTCTTCTCGCTGTGACAGCACTTCACCTTCGCGCCAAGACACCAATGACCAGGAGGGCCGGAGCGGGTCTGATATAATATGACATCAGGCAATAGCCACTTCGCTTGGGGGGAAAAGACGGGATGAACCAGGATACGGCTGAAGAGACCCTGCCTTCACGAAGCTGGAAATGGAGACATCCACTCCTGTTCTGCGGCATGGCCTGGCTGTTCAGCGCGCAGTCTGCTGGCATAGGAATCTTCGCCTATATCCACTTAGTCCGGCCCTTTGCGTCTGGTCGTATTCCCGGCGTTAGTCCGATGCCTCCCATTGTGATCGGCCTCGCCGTCGGGCTTCTCGATGTTCTATGGGCAAAACATCTGCTTCAGAACAGGATCGAAGAAGAAGCGCAGATACTCGCCTTTCCCAAAAGGGAACGCAGTTTTAGACAGAAGATTTCCCAGGTACTCCCCTATCTCCAGTTTCCCACTATTACCTGCGCAGTCGGGTTGATACTCTATTTCATAATGACGAGCGTGATCCGACCTTATGTGTTTGTTGCGCCTATCGTGGCTGGCGCTCTATTCGCCCCGATGCCTCTTCAATACCCCGAACTTTTGCGCCGCTACCGGCGAGCGAAGGAAATTGCCACTCAGTCTCCCGAGGATGCGGACACATATCGGTCGCGCGCCGTGGAAGATATTCCCGCCTGGCCGACCGTATTCAGTGTTTTCACTATCATTGCATTCCTGGCATTGGGAATCTGGCTGCAGTGGGGCCTGCCGGCGGCGGCTCAGGCGGAGCCGGATCCGTACCTGACTACGACGGAGCCGGTCGGTGAAGCCGTTCAACTCACATACAATTCAGATGCGAGTTCGCCCGCGATTTCGCCGGATGGGAAACTCATCGCCTATGTGCGTGATGACATGCACAATAACTACTTGGAGACCATGTCCATAGATGGACGTAAGAAAAGACGAATCAGCACACAGGTTTCAGCGAAGTATTTCGCTCCGCTCCAGTGGTCTCCGGATGGGTCACGCATACTGGTGC
>JABAOC010013531.1_pt1 | contig 21110 bp, 13 predicted proteins | sample 7062161 | NCBI WGS metagenome assembly JABAOC01 (sample SAMN14538625, study PRJNA623070) | marine sediment metagenome | biome: marine biome [ENVO:00000428]; feature: marine pelagic biome [ENVO:01000023]; material: deep marine sediment [ENVO:00002113] | place: India: Gulf of Khambhat ... | reverse complement strand
CCGGATGAGACGTTTCTCCCGTTCGTAGCCCAGGTCCTTCACGGCGCTGCCACGGCGCTGCGCTTCGTTCAGGATGACACACGGGGCGCAAGAGTTATTCATAACCCGTATCAGATGCTCTAAAGGCTTCAAAACGCTGGGGTTGCGTCGTGGCCTTGCGTCGTCCGCCTTCCTGATAATCTAGCAGAACAGCGGTGAGATGTGGTGGGGGCCCAAGTCAATCAGCCTACTTGGCGGCGTTGGAACAGGGCGACGGCGAGGGCGAGGATCCCGGTCGCGTAGCATAGCGCGTAGGAGGCGCTGATGAGAATGTACTTGAACGGGACCACCGTGCCTTCGTAGATGGCGTCGCTGATCCAGAACACTTGCAGGTTGGGCACGAGGAAGCGGCCGACCTTGGCCCACAGGTGGGCGTCCGCGAAACGCCCGAACACGTAGTCACTGACCAGGCCAAGCAAAAAGACCCCCACGCAGGCCGAAAGGGTCACCACGATGTTGAAACGGGTCGAGATGGCCACGGCCAGCGCGGCGATGATGACCGCCGCCAGAAACAGCAGAATCGAGCCGTAGATATCGAGCATATTGATGCCGTTCTTGGCCGGATTGAATTGCCAATCCCGGTCGATGAGGGCCAGAAACACCATGGCAAAGGTGGCCAGGATGGCCGCCACGACGATGGCGGTAGAGGTGAATTTCCAGTCATAGGCGTAATTGAAGAAGGCGCTGAGCAGAACGGTCGCGACAACCACGGCTCCGGCGGCGCCGACGACGGTCCAGTCGCGCGTATCGGAGGCCGTCGCGAGCACTCCGTGGCGAATGGTCATGAGCAGCCCGACCGTGCAGAGATAGTGCGCGAGGGCCACGGCCGCCATGACCCCGAGGAACTTGGCCAGGACGAATATCGGACGTTGCACCGGCTTGGTCAGGACCGTCATGATGGTCTTGTTCTCCAGCTCCACCGCCACGGCCCCGGAAGCTGAAAAGATTGCCACGAACAAGCTGGCCAGGAACAGCGTAGATAGGCCCAACTCACGCAGGAGTTTGTTATCATCGTCCATGGTGTACATTGACAGCGATGGGCTGACAAGAAAGAGCAGCAGGGCGGTCGCCAGAATGACCGCGTAAACCGGTTGGCGAAGAGTTTCGACGAAGGTGTTTTTGGCAATTGCAGTCAGCTTGTGCATCACTCACCCAAAGTAGCATGGGCGTCCCGCCCATGATTTAGGCTCGCGGGCCAGATGCCCGCGCCATGTTGCCGGCCAGGTCTTACGCTGCTCCTGAAACGAAAATCTGAGGCGTATTTTTTTTCGCGTTTGTCACTACACGAGAGTCATGGTTGGTGTTATAGTACCGGACTCCCTGTTTGTAAAGGACCTGATCCGGTACTGAGTGATACTACTGGATGAGCAGGTTTTCGGTTCACAGCCTGGAGCTTGATCGCACATGACCGTATCGTCGAAACGCCCCGAGCAGGTGGCCTGGGCCTCCCTGGTTCTAAGCCTGGTGTTCTTCGGCACCGCGTTCTTTTTGGGCCGCTGGAGCGGTTTCTTTCCTGTCTCGACCGTCGCCTGGCAGGTCTTGGCGGCGGCCCTCATCTGGCTGGTTCTCGCCGTGCAGTTCCATCAGCGTAGTCTCGCCGAGCAGGAAAAGCTGGACGTGAGCCAGTTGGCCCGGGAGAAGAATTCCGCGACGATTTTTCAGGCCAGGGGTGAACAAGCGGCGTTATTCGCGGTCGCCCAGCGACGGCTGGAGACTTTGGAGAAGTGGTTCATTCCCGTCTTCGCGGCCCTGATCGCGGGCTATGAAATCGGCATCGGGCTGTATCTGTTCAAGAGCATCCCTGCCACGGTGGAGACCCGGACCCAGCAGCCGCTGGTCTGTGCCATCATCATGACGGCCATCGCGTTCGTCAGCTTTCTGCTGTCGCGCTATGCCACGGGCATGTCGGTCGAGCCGCGCTGGAAGCCCCTGCGGGCCGGGGGCAGCTTCCTGCTGGCCGTGGCCCTGCTCTGTTTCGCGCTGGCTATCGCCCTGGCGCTCGTCCACTTCCACGTTTCTTCCATGCTGAATGTCATCGGGTACATTATCCCCGCTTTGCTGGTCGTGCTGGGTATTGAGACAGCCCTGAATCTTGTGCTTGACATCTATCGCCCGCGACTGAAGGGGCAGTACAGCCGCGCGGCCTTCGACAGCCGGCTCCTGGGGATCATCAACGAGCCCGGCGGCATCTTCCGCAGTGTCGCGGCGGCCATCGACTACCAGTTCGGCTTCCAGGTCTCTCAGACCTGGTTCTACAAGCTGCTGGAGAAGGCCATCGTACCCCTGATTCTGTTCTCCGCCGCGACCCTCTATCTGGCCAGTTGCATCGTAGTCGTGGCCGCGAACGAAGAGGCCGTCGTCGAGCGGTTCGGCAGTCCGGTAGGCGGTGATGGGCAAGTCCGCCACATCGGCCCCGGCTTCCATCTCAAGCTGCCGTGGCCCATCGACATCGTCTATCGGCATCCGACGAAGCAGATCATGGAGCTCTACGTCGGGTACGAGCCGAAGAAGGACCCGAAAACGGGCGAGATGGTCCCCGAGACCCGGCTCCTGTGGGGCCAGACCCATTACGAGCAGGAACACGACCTGCTGGTCGCGACCGAGTACACCGCGGAGGAGGTCGGCGCGGAATTGGCCGAAGGGGCCGTCCCGGTCGGCCTCGTCAAGGCGAATGTCCCGGTTCAGTACCGCATCAAGGACTTGTACGCCTACGTCTACAATCACAGCGACCCCGGCAAGCTCCTCGAAGACATCTGCTATCGTGAGTTGGTTCGATTCGGCGCCAGTGCCAAGGTCGAAGTGGACGATGCGGCGCCGGCACTGGACGCCAGTGACGAAAGCCTGCTCGGTGCGGGTAAGACCCGGGCAAAACAGATTCTGATGGAGAGAATCCAACAGGCGGCCGACGAGCAGGAACTCGGCATCGAAGTTGTCTTTGTAGGCATGCAGGGCATCCATCCGCCGCCCGAGGTCGTGCCTGATTACCAGGCTGTCATCGGCGCCGTCCAGCGAAAGCAGGCGCTGATCCTTGAGGCCGAAGCGGAGAGGAACAAGAGCCTCAGCACGCTGGTCGGCTCGGTGCGGAAGGCCCAGGAGTTGGCGAATCTGGCCGCCGAGTACCAGAGGGCGCAGGGGCAGGGACGCGAGGAAGAGGTCCGGCGTCTCGGGGAACAGTTCGACACCGCGTTCAAGGCGGCCAAGGGCGAGATCTTCCGGATTCTCAGCGAGGCGCAGAGCTATGCGTACGCGAAAGCCGCACTGGCCCGGGCGACGGGCGAGCGTTTCGCGGGGCAGCTCCAGGCCCATCAGGCTGCACCGGAAATCTATCAGTGCGAGCAGCGCCTGGCGGTCCTCGAAGAGGCGCTGAAGGATATTCGCAAGTACGTGGTGGCCGCCGATCCGAACGATCGCGAGGTCGTCATCGTGAATCTGGAGGATAAGCTCACGCCGAGCCTGTACGATATTGGTGGTTTAGAGGAGAGCAGCGGGCAATGAGAAATATCGCAATCCCCATACTGGTCGGCATCATCTTCATCGTGATGGTCGTCTATCTCGTGACCTTCCAGGTTCGCGAGACCGAGTCGGCGTTCGTCACGCGGTTCCGCAAGCCGGTGCGGGAGATCACGGAGCCCGGCCTGAAGGTCAAATGGCCGACGCCCATCGAGCAGGTCCACCGGTTCGACTCGCGCATGCGGGTCCTGGAAGCGGCCGAGCTGGGCGAGACGACCACCCGGGGGGCCGTGCCGATCATCGTCAACACGTACGCCGTGTGGCGTGTGGCCGAACCGCTGAAGTTCCTCAACGCGGTCGGGACCGTCGCCAACGCGGAAACCAAGCTCCGTAATCAGATCAACGACACCCAGAACCGCATCATTGGCCAGCATGCCTTCGGCGAGTTTGTCAACAGCGACCCCGCCAAGGTCAGGCTCGACGAGATCCAGGCCCAGATGCTTGCCGACCTCCAGGAGCCGGTGCGGAGAGAGTACGGCATTGAGGTCAAAGCGCTCGGGATCAAGCAGCTCAAGGTCAGTGGGGACGTCACCAAGAACGTCTTCGAGAGGATGAAGGCCGAGCGGCAGCGTCGCACGGAGGCCACAATTTCCGAGGGGCAGGCCGAGGCGACTCGGATCGAGACGGAGGCCAATATGCAAAGGGACGTGCTGCTGGCCGCCGCCGAGGCGCGGGCGAAGGCCATTCGCGGCCAGGGTGACGCGGAGGCCGCCAAGTACTATCAGATGATGGAAGAGGACCCGCAACTGGCCATGTTTCTGCGCAACCTGGAGGCCCTTTTGATCACGCTGAAGGAGCGGGCCACGATCGTGATCCCCGCGGACTGCCAGCCGTTCCGGCTTCTGCGCGAGATGCCGGCGCTGGAACCCGCCAAACCGGCCGAATAGCCGCGGGTCAGACGGAGCAGGCACAAAGCCATGACAGACAAACACGAACACACGCATCCGCACGACCACGAACACGAACATGCCATGTCGCCCGACTCGCCGCCGTCTCAGCCGGGAGGCGAAAGACTCGACGCGGCCGGCCAGTCGCTCTCCGACGCCCTGCGCATCAGCTTCGCGATCCTGAAGGTCATCATGATTGTGCTGGTCGTCGGATTTCTGGCTTCGGGCTTCAAGACCGTGGGTCCGGACGAACGGGCGCTGGTTCTGCAGTTCGGCAGGATCCGGGGCGTCGGCGATAAGGCCATCATCGGCCCGGGCGCCCACTGGGTGTTTCCCTACCCGATCCAGGAGCTCGTGAGGATTCCCGTCGAGAAGAACATCAATCTGGCGATCAACACGTTCTGGTACAAGGAGACCCGCGAAGACATCCTGGGCGCGGGGCCCAAGCCGCGGCGGTTCGTGCCCGAGACGCTGGATCCCCTGACCGAAGGATACTGCCTCACCGGCAGCCAGAGAAGTACGGCGCGAGCGGCGGGTCAAGACGTCGCGCCGGTTCCGGCCGCGACCTATTCCGGGCAGCAGCCGGGGCCGGACACCGAGGGCAGCGACTATAACATTGTCCATACCAAGTGGCAGATCAATTATCAGATCACGGGCGTCGAGCAATTCTTCCGGAACATCTACATCGACGATGTCGTGCCCGGCCAGATCTACTTCGACGTGATGACGGCGAGCATCAAGCCGCTGCTGGAAAGCGTCGTCGAGAATGCCGTCGTCAACGCGCTGGTGCGGTACAGCATCGATGAGGCGCTTCTGAGCACCGATACCATACGCCGGCACGTCAGCCGGCTCGTTCAGGAGAAACTGGATGAGTTGGAAAGCGGCATCCGCGTCACGCAGGTTCAGCTCGTCGATGTCCAGTGGCCCAAGCAGGTTGACGATGCTTTCCAGGCCTTCTTCACCGCCAGCCAGAGCAGCCAGCAGGCCATCAGCGAGGCCCGGACCTATGCGCAGAACACTCTGACGAAGACCGCCAGCCGGATTGCCGTGCCCTTGTACCAGGCCCTGCAGGACGAGGATGTGACCGAGGAGCAGATGGAAGCCTTCTGGGCTCAGGTGGCCGGGGACGCGCAGGATACGATCGCTCAGGCACAGACCTACCGGACGAAGGTGGTCGAAGGGGCGCNNCCAGGATACGATCGCTCAGGCCCAGGCGTATCGTACGAGAGTGGTCGAAGAGGCGCGGGCCAGCGCCACACGTCTTCAGAGCATCCTGCCCGAGTATCGCAAGTGGCCGGAGATCGTCGCCCAAGGGTTCTACCTCGATGCGATCCAGGAGGTCCTGAAGAATGCCGACGAGAAATTCATTCTCGACAAATCTGATAACGCGAAAGAGCAGGAGTTCCGGATCCTGGTGAATCGTGACGCGGTCCTGAAGTCGAAGCAGAACCAGCAGAAGGCAGGGACAAAGTGATCGAACAGCCTGGAATGGAAATGGCGACCGAGACTCGGTGAGAGAAAGGCTATGGCCCATCAACATCTGCACTTCAAAGACGATTTCGACGCCGAACAGACCCGCGACCAGCAACTGCGCGTCAGTATTGCCCTGCTGGGTACGCTGGCGGGCGGCGTCCTTCTGATTAACAGCGGCATCGCTCGGTTCGTTTACGGGGTCGACAGTTTCAATGCCGAGTTGTTCGCCCTGCTGGGTGCCGTCCTGCTCGGGGCGCCCATTGTCATCCACGCGGTTCGCAGCCTGATTCGGGGCGAGTCGCACATGGATGAGCTGGCGGCGCTGGGCATTGTGGCCGCTCTGGTCACGGAGGAATACGTGGCCGCCGGGCTTATCGGCTTTTTCATGCTGCTCAGCGAGCTGGTCGAGACGCGGACGGCGCTGGGCGCTCGTGCTTCCATCGAATCGTTGATCAAGCTGACGCCGGTAAAGGCCAACCTGATCGAAGCGGGGGGGGACGAACGAGAGGTGAAGGTGAGCGAGTTGCGGCCGGGTGACCGCATCCGGGTGCGTCCGGGCGATAATGTCCCGGCCGACGGCGAGGTCGAGAACGGCCTGAGCTCGGTGAACGAGGCGACCATCACGGGCGAATCGCTGCCCGTCGACAAGGTCCCGGGCATGCAGGTCTTCGCGGGCACCAGCAACCTGACGGGTATGCTTGATATTCGTGTGACGAAAGCGGGCAAGGACACGACGCTGGGAAAGGTCCAGTCGCTGATTATCCAGGCCGAAGGGACCAAGATCCCCATCATGCGGATCATCGACCGCTACATCTCCTGGTACGTGCCGACCATCCTGATGATTGCGTTCATCGTGTGGGTCTTCACGCGGAACATCAATCAATCCATCACCATCCTCGTGATCTCGTGTCCGTGCGCGCTGATTCTGGCGACGCCGACGGCGATGGTGGCGGTGATTTCGGCCGCGGCGCGGCTCGGCGTCCTGGTCAAGAACGTGGCCGACCTCGAGATTGCCGGCAAGATGACGGCCCTGGTGTTCGACAAGACCGGGACCGTCACGACGGGCCGGCTCTACGTTACCAAGTTGACCCCCGCCGAAGGGGTGGAGCCCGCCGAGCTTCTCGCCGATGCGGCGGCCGCCGAGCAGATGAGCAAACATCCGGCCGCCCGGGCGCTGCAGGAAGTCGCGAAGGAGGCCGGCCTGGCGCTACCCGGCTCGGAGAATTTCCAGGAGACGCCGGGCAAGGGCGTCACGGCGAGTGTCAACTCCGCCCGCATCATGGTCGGCCGCGACACGTTCCTGGCCGAGCACGGCATCGACGTGAAGAACGTTCCCGATCCCCGGCTGCACGAGGAGCAAGGCTTCAGCACCCTGTACGTTGCGAAGGCTTCCCGCTGCATCGGCTGGATCGGCCTGCAGGATAAGACCCGGCCGGAGGCGCAGCGGGCCATCAGGGAGTTGATGGACATCGGCATCAGGCGCGTGACGATGCTCACCGGCGACCGTAGCGAAGTGGCGAATCGCGTCGCTGCCGAACTGGGTTGCACCGATTACAAGGCCCAGTGCCTGCCCCAGGACAAGCTGTCTGTCGTCGAGCAGATCAAACGGGACGGGCACACCGTCGTGGTGGTCGGAGACGGCATCAACGACGCTCCCGCGCTGGCGGCCGGCGACCTCGGCATCGCCATGGGCGCCGCCGGCAGCGACGTGGCCATCAACTCGGCCTCGATCGCGCTGATGAGCGATGACCTGCGCCGTATTCCGTTCCTTGTCGAAGTTTCGCGCAGGACGCGGCGCGTGATCAATGAGAACCTGGCCTTTGGAGTCACCTTCATCGTGTTGGGCATCTCCCTGTCGAAGTTCGTGCCGCCCGCCGTCGCCGCGTTCTTGCACTTCGCCAGCTCGCTGGTCGTGGTCTTCAACAGCGCCCGGCTGTTCCGCCACGGCGAAGAGCTTGACCATGAGCCGCAACCGGCGTTGACGTAGAGATGTCAGGTGATGGAACCATGTTGTTTCTCCGGAAGCTGTGACCGATAATTTGAGTTCTGTGAAATCGACATCAGTAGGGGCGAATCATTATTCGCCCTTGCGAAAGCAGGCATAATGTCCGTTGAGCAGAAGTCCGACGATAAGAAGTTATGGATTACGCCGTCGAGACAATCGGTTTGACGAAGATCTTCTCCGACTGGTGGGGCCGGGCGAAGGTCTACGCGGTCGATGACCTGAACCTGCAGATTCGCCCCAACGAGGTCTTTGGCCTCCTGGGCCCGAACGGCTCGGGCAAGACCACGACGATCAAGATGCTTCTCGGTCTGCTGCACCCGACGCGGGGACACGCCCTGGTCCTCGGCGGCGACGGAACCAACCCCAGAATCAGCAGGCGAGTCGGCTTTTTGCCGGAGGAATCCTATCTGTACCGGTTCCTCAACGCCCGCGAAACGCTCGACTTCTATGGCCGATTGTTCGGGCTCAACGTCAAGGTGCGGGAAACACGCATCGAGGCGTTGCTCGATATGGTCGGCCTCAAGGCCGTTGCCGGCCGGCCCGTGGGCACTTATTCAAAGGGCATGGCCCGCCGCATCGGTCTGGCCCAGGCCCTGATCAACGATCCGGACCTGCTGATTCTCGATGAGCCGACCACCGGCCTGGATCCCATCGGAACGCGGCAGATCAAGGACCTGATTCTCAGGCTCGCCGAACGGGGAAAGACCGTCCTGCTGTGCAGCCATCTGCTCGCCGACGTCGAGGATGTTTGCGACCGCATCGCGATCCTGTACGGCGGAAAAGTGCAGGCGCAGGGGCGCGTCGCCGACCTGCTCCAGAAGACCAATAAGAGGCAGATCGTCACCGACGCCGTCAGCGATACCACGGTGGAACGAATCAGGCGGATACTGGAGGAGGAGCACGCCGAGTGCGAAATCACCTCTCCCATGGAGAAGCTCGAAACGTTCTTCATCAGCACGGTCATCGAGGCACAGGAGCAGGCCAAACCGACGAGCGGGGCGGTCAGCACTACCCAGATCGGCGCCTTCCTCGCCGCCGGCGAGGGCCAGGAGGACATCCTGGACAAGCTGGTCGCGGCTCCCGTCTCCCAGAAGACGCCACCGGCGCAAACGCAGCGCGTCGAGTCTCCGCTACCGCGTGAGACCGTCGTGCCGGAACCCGATAAAGGGCTGCTCAGCAAGCTCACCCAGTCGGCCGCGGGGCCGGAGACGGAGCGTATCGTGCCGCCCGACAAAGCCCAAACGCCGCCCGTCGAAACGGAGGTGGATACGTCCGCACAGCGCCGACGGGCCGGGAAGAGCCTGCTCGACGAACTGACAAAGGACAAGGGGAAGACGGAGGACACAGAACAGAGGACTGAGGACGGAGAACGGAAGGCGGAGGGCACAGAGGAGAGAACCACCGGCGACGATTCGCCATCGGGTGGTGGGGAATCCGGCCATGGGTAGGATTTGGGCCGTTGCGGGCAATACGATTCGACAGGCCTTGCGGCTGAAGGTGGCGGCCGTTTTCATCGTCCTGCTGCTGGTGCTCTTGCCGGTGCTGGGTTTCACCGCCACGGGCGACGGGACGCTCAAAGGCCGGCTGCAAACGTTCGTCAGCTACGGCCTGTCACTGACGAGCCTGCTGCTGAGCCTGCTGACCATCGTGATCTCCGTTTACGCGATCACGAGCGACATCGAGCGTCGGCAGATCTATACCGTCGTAACAAAGCCCATCCGCCGCTATCAGCTCATCATGGGCAAGGTGCTCGGCGTCCTCGTGCTGGACATCGCACTGCTCGTCGTTTTCGCGGGCATCATATATGCGGTGACCTTCCTGATGCCGCGGTTCCTGGACGCCTCCGAGCAGGAGTTGCAGGAGGCCCGCAACGAGTTTTACACGGCCCGGGCGAGCCTGGTCCCGCCCGAGATCGACGTCCGCCAGGAAGTAGAAGAACTCTACCGCCAACTCGTGAAGAACGACCAGATCAAGATCATTTATCCGACCCTGCCCGACAAAGAGATCATGAAGGAATTGACCAATCTCAAGCGGCTGGAGAAGCGGGCCGTCGCGGTCGGGCAGGGGATCATCTGGGAATTCGAGAACGTCAGGCCGCTGGACCCGAACCAGAGCCTCTTTGTACGGTTCAAGTATGACGTTTCGGTAACGCCGCCGGACGAGCAGGTGTACGGCGACTGGCGTATCGGCGATCTTCGCCAGATCCGCGACGGCACGCCGATCAACACGCCGATAGGGCGCAGCGCGCGCAAGGACCCGGTGCGGAAGTTCCGCGAGATCGAGGTTCCCGCCGTCGTCGTGGCCAAGGACGGCTACCTGGCCGTGGGGTATTTCAATCCGCCGCGGAATGAAACGGTGGTCATCTTCCCGCCCGAGGACGGGCTGGAGGTCCTCTACAGGGCGGACACGTTCGCGGGCAACTTCATCCGGGCCGCCCTGTTGATCCTGAGCCGCCTGGTCTTCCTCGCGTGCCTGGGCGCGCTGGCGGCGAGCTTCCTCTCGTTCCCCGTGGCCATTCTGTTCTGTCTCGTGATCTTCGTGACGGGCACCGCCAGCGGTTTCGTGATCGAATCCTTCGACTACATGGGCGAGAACATCAGCCGTATCTACTCGTATACGCTCAAAGCGATGATTCAGCTCTTGCCGCAGTTTGACAAGTATAATCCGACGAAATTCCTGGTCCCGGCACGACTGCTGACTTGGGGTTTTCTGGGCCGAGTGGCCTTCTTTATGGTGGCGGTCAAAGCTTCGGTGCTGCTGATATTGGCTCTGATCATCTTCAGCTTCCGTGAGCTGGCCAAGGTGGTGGTGTGAGAGCCTGAGCACCGGTCCGTACGATCGACAATGCGCACGCGTGATCTCTTAGTTGTGTTCGTTTGCCTGGCAGCGGCGCTGGGGCTGCTGTCGGCGGCCGCGGCGCAACTCGACTACATCAACGCGCAGCGCGAGCAGATGAAGATCACGATCAATCCCCCCCTGGAGAACGCGCCGCCGTCCCTGGCCTTTGCCACCGTCGCCATGGGGGCGTTCCGCGGCCTGGTCGTGGATATCCTCTGGATGCGTGCCGACAAGCTCAAGGAGGAGGGCCAGTTCTTCGACGCCCGGCAACTGGCCGAGTGGATTACGACGTTGCAGCCTCGCTTCGCGGCAGTATGGGAATTTCACGCCTGGAACATGGCCTACAACATCTCCGTGGCCATTCCGGCCTCGCAGCCGGACCAGCGCTGGCGCTGGGTGAAGAACGGGTACGAGCTGCTGCGGGACAAGGGCATTCCCATGAATCCCAAGTCCATTGCGCTGTACCGCGAGCTCGGCCGCATCTTTCAGCACAAGATGGGCGGCGTGTCCGACGACGCCCACGAATACTATAAGCTCCAATTCGCCGAAGCCATCGGGCCCCTGCTGGAGTCGGCGGACAATCAGCTCGGTCGCGGGGACAACGAGTACTTCGAGGCCCTGATGGCGGCGCCGACCGACTGGGCAGCCATCATCAGCGATCCGGATGTGGCCGCCTTCGTGCGGGCCTTGCGGCAGGCCGATGAGGCCCTCGCCGCCGAGAAGGACTTCGTGCGCAATTACCTGTCCCTGCGGCAGAACCCGTCGCGCTTCAAGCCCGGTGCTTTCGAGGTCATCGATGCCTGGCGCGGCACACCCGCCCTGCGGAAGTTCGACTTCTTTGCCAAGGCCCGGCAACTGCGCGAGGAATGGAAGCTCGAGCCCGCCCTGATGCACAACATCAGTCAACGGTACGGCCCTATCGATTTCACCGATCCGAACCGGCACTTGCCTCTGGATTGGCGTCATCCCGACAGCCATGCCATTTACTGGGCGGTCAAAGCGCTCGATATCGCCATGCTGGACGAGGGCCGCGACCTCGGCTCGGATGAGCTCAACACGGACCGCATGGTGCTCCACAGCCTCCAGAACTTGTTCCGCTACGGCAAGATCATGATCACGCAGGGGCCGGCGGATACCGGACTGACGGCGGCGGGGGAGCAGCCGACCGAAACACCCGCCGCCATTCGGAAAGATATTTTCCTCGGGCCGGACCTGCGGATATTCGATTCGTACAGGAAGGCGTTTCTGAAGCTCGGCCCGAAGTACGAGGAGGATCCCACGCGCATCGAATCATTCGAGAACGGCTACAGGAATATGCTCAAGAACGCCGTCCTGTCGTTTTATCAGGCGGGAATCAAAGGATATGCGTTGCGTATCTACAACGAGCTGCGCCAACGCTACGGCCACATCGACGAGTTCAAAGTCTCGCTCGACGAATATGCCAAGAGCCGTATGAAAGAGGAACTCGACAGCTTCGGCATCCAGGATGCCGCCGAGCTGATTACCATGACGCTCGCCCAGAGCTACCTCCTTTATGCCGTCCGTGATGACAATGCGTCGGCCGCGCAGGAGCGTCTGGCCCAAGAGGCCTATGACCACTATCTGATAACCTACCCGGCGGAGCAGAGAATCGACCTGCCCCCGATGAGAGAGCTGAAGTTCTTCGCGCTCAGTCGATTCCTCGACACTGAGGTGTATCCACTCTACCTCCGGCAGGGCCTGCTGTCCCGCATCGAAATCGAGAGGCCGGACCTTTACAAGCAGTTGGAGCAGACGGTGGAGGAATTGAGACGCCAGGCCGAGCAGCGTCAGGGCGCACCGCCGCAATGAGAGGAGTCCGGTTTCGGGCATGCATGAGGCGCTTCTGCAACAACTGACACCGTCGCAGCGGCAAGCCGTGTGCCATCGCGAGGGACCCTTGCTTGTGCTTGCCGGGCCCGGCAGCGGCAAGACCCGCGTCATCACGTTTCGCATCGCGGCCTTGATCGAGTCCGGGGTCCCGCCGCACAATATCTGTGCCATCACGTTCACGAACAAGGCGGCCGAGGAGATGCGGCAGCGGGCGGCCCTGCTGGGCGCCTCCGGCGGCGCTCACATCAGCACCTTCCACGCCCTGTGCGTGCGGATCCTGCGCCGGTACGCCGACGCGGCGGGCGTCCGACCGAACTTCAGTGTCTATGACGAGCCCGACCAGGGCCGGTGCATCAAGCAGGCCGTGCAGGAGTGCGAGCTTGATACCGCGAGCTTCCCGCCGGGACGCGTGCTGGAGGCCATCTCGACCCTGAAGAACAAGCTCATTGACGTCGAGGAGTTCAAGACCCAGGCGAACGATTACTTCTCGCGGACCCTGGCCCGAGTGTATGCCCGGTATCAGGAGATCATCGCCCGACGCAACGGCCTGGATTTCGACGACCTGCTGATGAAGGCGGCCTTCCTGCTGGAGCGTGATTCCGTCGTCTGCCGCGAGCTCTCGGAGCGCTTCCGGTTCCTGCTCATCGACGAATACCAGGACACGAATCACGCCCAGTATCGGCTCGCCAGGGCCCTCGTGTCGTCTCACAACAACATCTGTGCGACGGGCGACCCGGACCAATCCATCTACCGCTGGCGGGGGGCCGACATCCGCAATATCCTGGCCTTCGAGAAGGACTGGCCCGACGCCGTCGTCATCAAGCTGGAGGAGAATTTCCGCAGCACGGGCGACATCCTGCGCGTGGCCGACAAGCTCATCGCCTGCAACCGGCACCGCAAGCAGAAAATCCTTGTGCCGACGCAGTCCCGCGAGGGCAAGGTCAACGTCGAGAGCTACGAGGATGAGAAAGCGGAGGCCGAGGCCATCGCCGAGCAGGTCGAGGAATTGACGGGCGCCGGCGTCCCGGGCCGGGACATCGCTGTCTTCTATCGCACCAACGCCATGAGCCGGGCCCTGGAAGAGGCCTTCATCCGGCGGCGGCGGCCGTACCAGGTGGTGCGCGGCGTCGAATTCTACAATCGCAAGGAAATCCGGGACATGCTGGCCTACCTCAAGGTCCTCGTGAACCCGGCGGACGAGGTCGCATTGTTGCGCATCATCAACACGCCGGCCCGCGGGATCGGCAAAGTGACCGTGGACCGGGCCCGGGCCTACGCCGCCCGCAGCGGTATCACGCTGTTCGAGGCCCTGCGCCGGGCCGAGGAGATCGGCGGATTCAATGCCGGCGTGAAGGCCAAATTGGCCGCTTTCGTCCGAATGATGGACGGCTTGTCGCAGCAAACGCAGGGCAAGGTCAGCCCGTTGGCGGGGCACGTCTTCAAGGTCTCGGGGCTCGAGGATTTCCTGGCGAGTCAGGGACCCGAAGGCCAGACGGCCGTGGAAAACGTACAGGAGCTGATCAATGCCGCCACCGTGTACGACCAGCAGGCGGCCGAGCCGTCGCTGGTGGACTATCTCCAGCAGATCGCGCTCTTCAGCGACACCGACACGTACGACGCCTCCGCCGACCGCGTGGCCTTCATGACGCTCCATGCGGCCAAGGGGCTCGAATTCGAGCATGTCTTCATCATCGGCCTGGAGGAGGGTATGCTCCCGCACGAGCGCGCCGGCAATAGCCACGAGGAATTGGAAGAGGAACGCCGGCTCCTGTTCGTGGGCATCACGCGGGCCAAGACCAACCTGAACATCAGTTACGCGCGCTATCGGGTCGTCCGAGGCCAGATGCTCCGGACGGTCCCTTCGCAGTTCCTGTACGAGCTCGGGCCTGGTCTGATACATGAGGTCCCCGATCCGGAAGGCCGGCCTGAGCAATCGGGTCCCAAGCCGCGGCGCCGGCCCGCAACGCCGCCGGCCGAGACGAGCACAACCGCGCCCTTCGTCCCTGGCGAGCTCGTCCGGCACAGTACCTTCGGCCTCGGCCGGGTCAAGAAGTTCGTCGACATGGGAGCCAGCAGCGTCATCGTCATCTCCTTCAACAGTGGACAGACCAAGTCCCTGCTGCTACAATACGCCGACCTGACCAAATGTAATACCGACTCGTGTTAAGTTCTTCAGGCAGGACATGAGCCTCGGGTGGCAGCGTCAAGGTCGAAGACCTTGGCGATGGTTCCCGCGCATACCGGCGAGGCCATCGCCAAGCTGCGCTTGACGCTGCCACCCGGAAATCCGAGATTCTCAATCGTAATCGGTATAACAGCGGTATGATGCAGGGTGGGGAAGGCATATGACGCGGATCGCCCATCAGTATGATAGAATCGCAGTCCCATCGAAGTGCCACTATTGAAGGGAGAAGGCCATGTCGGAAATCAATCGCAGGGAGTTCATTCAGATGACGGCCGGTGGGGTCGCGTATTTCGCCGGCGCCGGTGCGTTTGCCGCGGGCGGGCAGTCCGGGGGCACCCGGCTGATCAGCCCGGGGTGCCGCAAGAGCAAGGTCAAGGTCGCCCGGATTTACATGGGCACGAAGTCGGGGTTGTGGCCGACGCCGAAGCTGAATTTTCAGGACGAGATGCGCGTCTACGACACGCAGTTCGCCAGGCTCGGCAGTGAGCTTGCAGACGTCGATTTCGCGGTCACCGAGCTTGTGACCTCGGCCGCGGATGTCCAGCGGTTCAAGGCAGGATTACAGGATGTCGATGGGATTCTGGTCATCCACCTGAGCATGGGGACGGGCGGTATCCTCGAGGAGGTTCTGAGCGCCGGTAAACCCACGGCAGTCTTCGCGCTGCCGTACTCGGGTCATGAATGGGTCGGTTTTGGCGGCCTGCAGAAGCAGCCGGTCGGCGCCAGGATGGAGTGCTTTCTCACCAGCGATTACGCACAACTGGCCGCGGCCATCCGGCCGTTCCGCGCTATTCATCACCTGCGGGAAGCCAAAATACTGAATGTCACGACCCGGTCATTCCGGGACTACGCCGACCAGATGAAGCAGAAGTTCGGCACCGAGATGAAACAGGTCTCGCTCGAAGCCGTGGTGAAAGCCTATAACGCCGTTGACGATCAGGACGCCCAGGCCGAAACCGACCGCTGGATGAAAGGCGCCCAGGCGGTGGTCGAGCCCTCGCGCAACGACATTTTCAAGTCGTGCAAGCTCGCCCTGGCCTTCGAGAACATGCTGGCCGAGGAAGAGGCGACCCTGCTGACCGTCGATTGCTATGGCACGATGTGGGACAGGACGATCAAGCTGCCGGGATATCCCTGCGTGGGCTTCTGCCGGCTCAACGACCTCGGGTTAGGTGGCATCTGCGAATCGGACCTCCGCAGCGCCATGACGCACATCATTCTGCAGGGGCTGACGGGTAGACCGGGATTCATCAGCGATCCCACGGTCGACGAATCGGGCAACAGCATCATTCTGGCCCACTGCATGGGTTCGCGGAAGATGGACGGTCCGAGCGGTCCGGCCGCCTCGTACAAACTGCGCACGGTCATGGAACGTCAGGAAGGCGTCACGCCGCAAGTGGAGATGCGCAGAGGCCAGAGAGTGACCCAGGCCATCCTGATCGGCACGGATTCCCTGCTGTACTTCACCGGCGAGATCGTCGACGCCCCGGTTGCCCTCGAGTACGACAGAGGCTGCCGGACCAAGATCACCGTGAAGGTGGACGGCGACGTCACAACGCTCTGGAAGAACTGGTCGAACGGGCTCCATCGCCAGACGGTCTACGGCGACATCAGGAAGGAACTGGCACAATTCTGCCGGTACCAGGAGATCAAAATGGTCGACGAGGCCGCCGATGCGGAAGCTTGAGACTCAGTCAGCGTGAACACGTGATGCCGGAAAGACCGTCAGCACTATTTGGGAAGGGACAAAGATGGCTGGCAGCAGCAGGACTGGTGAGTTTTCTTGCGGGCAAGATGCGTGCATGAACAGGCGGGGTTTTTTGAAGACGACCGGTGCGGCGGCGGTTTATTTGGCAGGCGCCCCGTATGTCTGTGTCGCGCGCGAGCGGAACCCGGGACAAACAGATGAGCAGGTCCTGGGCCAGGCACAGGACCGGATCGAAAAGCACCGAAAGGGCCATGCCACTCTGAGGCTCCTCGGCCCTGACGGGCAGCCGCTCCCGCCGGGCGTGAGCCAGCGAATCAGCCAGACCGGGCACAAGTTCCTGTTCGGATGCAACATCTTCAAGCTGGGCCGATGTCGTACGCCCGAGGATAACGACGCATACGAGAAGCGGTTTGCCGAGCTGCTGAACTACGCGACGCTGCCGTTCTACTGGTGGATGTACGAGCGGCAGAAAGGCAACCCGCAGGACGAACGCACGGCCGAAATCGTCCGCTGGTGCCAGGCTCACGGCGTCGCCACGAAAGGGCACCCGCTGGCCTGGAACTACGCCGAGCCGCGGTGGCTGGCCGGCAGCACGCCGGAGGAGGCTATGAAGCTTCAGTTTCAGCGGATCGGGCGCTGCGTGGAGCGCTTCAAGGGCGACATCAATATCTGGGATGTCGTCAACGAGGCGACCCATTACGACCGTAATGAGTTGAAGGGTAGGGCGCCCCGGCTGACCCAGGCCATCGCTCAGATGGGCATCGGCGAATATGTCCGCACGGCGTTCAAGATCGCCCGCCGGGCGAACCCGCAGGCCGTGCTGGTCATCAATGATTACCGCACCGACCCGGCCTATGCCAAAACCGTAATCGACGAGCTTGTTGATGAAAATAAAAAGCCCCTTTACGACGTCATCGGCATTCAGTCGCATATGCACGGGGGCTACTGGGGTGCGGCCCGCACCTGGGACGTGTGTGAACGCTTCGCCACCTTCGGCAAGCCGCTGCATTTCACGGAGACGACCGTCGTCTCAGGCCCCAAGAAGGGCTCGACCTGGGCCACCACCCCCGAAGGAGAGCAGCAGCAGGCAAAGTCGGTGACGGAGTTTTACACTGTGTTGTTTTCTCATCCGGCCGTCGAGGCCATCACGTGGTGGGATTTCACCGACCAGAATGCCTGGCAGAGCGCCCCTGCGGGTCTCGTCCGCGAGGATATGACGCCGAAGCCCGCCTACGAGCAGCTTCATCAACTCATCAAGGGCAAATGGTGGACGAACACCGAGGGCCAGACCAGCGCGGGCGGGAAGGCGGCTTTCCAGGGGTTCTTCGGACAATACAAGGTGGAGGCCACAGTGGGAAATCGCCGGCTCGCAGGCAAATTCGCATTCGAAGAAAGCCGCGAGGCTGCCGTCGATATCCAACTGGCCTGACCCGGCGCAGCTCGGGGCCCTGTTTCCTGCCAAGTCGCCCGGCCGGTTCGTGGTCGGCGGGAGGAAGAGACCGGCCGTAACACGGACCAGGGAAGATTCTTGCGCGGCGGGCTCTGTCATCCTGAGGCGAAGCCGAAGGATCTGGCCCTGGGTGAGACGTTTCTCCCGTCCATAGGCCAGATCCTTCACTGTGCTGCGCTCCGTTCAGGATGACAAACGCCGCGCGTGAATTAATCAGAGCCCGTATAGTACGATGCCTTGGGCACCACGTCTACTTGTGTAACCGTCAGAAGGCGTTGAAGTACTCCGGGCGGCCGTCGTCGCTGTCGTAGCGGGTGGTGTCCTCGGTCCCGGCGTCGATCCGGAGGCGCTCGATCCGCTCGGCCTGCTTCGTGTGGCTGTCGATGGTGACCAGGATGGCGTTCATCTTGACGTCGCCGGTGGCGATCTCGAAGGGGACGGGCATCTGGGTCCGGAAGGATTTGAGGACGCTTTCGGTCTTGCGGCCGAGGACCGAGTCGTGGGCGCCGGTCATGCCGATGTCGGTAATGTAGGCGGTGCCTTTGGGCAGGATTTTCTCATCGGCGGTGGTAATGTGCGTGTGGGTGCCGAAGCAGAGGCCGGCCCGGCCGTCGACATGATAGCCCATGGCGACCTTCTCGCTCGTCGCCTCGGCGTGCATCTCGACGACGATGATATCGGCCTGCTGCTGCAGCTTCGGGATCAGCTTGTCGGCGGCGTTGTAGGGACAGTCCGCCGGCTTCATGAAGAGCCGGCCGATCAGCACCAGCACGGCGACGGTCGGGCCCTTGCTGGTTCTGTACAGCGCGAAGCCTCGGCCGGCGGCGAACTCCGAGAGGTTGGCCGGGCGGGCGACGTTGTCGGCCCGCTCCAGCGTCTCAATGATATCCCTCTTGCGGAAGGCGTGATCACCGAGCGTGACGATGTTCACGCCGTAGCGCAGGAGTTTGTCGTAGATCTGCGGCGTGAGCCCGGAGCCGCCCGCCGCGTTCTCGGCGTCGGCAATCACACAGTCGATAGAGTGCTCCTCGATGAGGCCCCTGAGCTTTTCCGCGAGGACACGCCGACCGGGGCGGCCGACGATATCACCAATGCATAGTATGTTCAATCTCATGAGATGGCCTTGCGTTCCGGTCCTTGCGGCCCTTTGGGTCTCCAAGGTCCTTCGGGTCGCAAAGGACCTCCTGAACCCCGGTGACCTAAAGGCTTACGGCGCTTCGCGTTCTGAGGCCGCTGGGCCTATTTGGCGTATTCGATGCAGCGGACCTCACGCAGCAGCGTTACCTGGATTTCGCCCGGATAGGTCATTTCATGCTCAACCTTGTTGGCGATATCCCGCGCCACCTTCATGGCGGCCTCGTCGTCGATCTGATTGGCATCGACAATCACACGGATTTCGCGTCCGGCCTGGATCGCGTAGGCGGTCTCCACGCCCCTGAAGCTGGTGGCAATCTCCTCGAGCTTCTCCAGCCGCTTGATGTAACGTTCGAGTGTTTCCCGGCGGGCGCCCGGCCGCGAGGCGCTGATGGCGTCGGCGGCGGCTATCAGCGGCGTATACGGATTGTCCGGCGGTACGTCGCCGTGGTGGCCTGCCACCGCATTGAGCACGACCGAGGACTCGTTGAATCGCTTGAGGAAGTTGGCGCCGATGTCCGGGTGACTTCCTTCGACGTCGTGATCGATGGCTTTGCCGATATCGTGGAGAAGGCCGGCCCGGCGGGCGATAGAGCCGTCGAGCCCAAGCTCGTCTGCCATGACCTGGGCCAGGAAGGCGACTTCGACGCTGTGTCTCAGAACGTTCTGGCCGTAACTGGTACGGAAGCTCAGCGACCCCAGCAGGCTGATCAGCTTGTTGGGCAGGCCCCGGACGTTCGTTTCCACGGCGGCGTCCTTGCCGAGTTGGAGGACCTTGTGGTTGACATCGTTCTTGGTCTGGGCCACCAGCTCCTCGATCCGGGAGGGATGGATTCGTCCGTCCTGGATCAGCTTCTCCATGGACAGACGTGCGACCTCGCGGCGGACCGGGCTGAAGCCGCTGACGACGACCATGCCGGGGGTGTCATCGACGATGACATCCACGCCGGTGGCCTTCTCGAAGGCCCGGATGTTGCGGCCTTCACGGCCGATAATCCGGCCCTTCATGTCGTCGTTCGGGATATCCACGGTCGAGACCGTTACCTCACAGGTCTGCTCGGCCGCGTACCGCTGAATCGCGGTGCTGATGATCTCGCGGCCCTTCTCCTCGGCCGTCTCCTCGGCTTCTTCCACTTTTCGGTGAATCAAGGCCGACATGTCGTGCTCGCATTCGTCCTCCAGACGCTTGAGGAGCAACTGCCGGGCCTCCTCCACGTCCATCCCGGTGATCTTGAGCAACTGGTTCTTCTGCTGAGCGATCAGGACGGAGAGCTGCTTGTCTTTGAGTTCGACGTTGCGAAGCCGCCGGTCGATCTCCTGTTCCTGTTGCTTGAGACCCTTTTCCTGTTGTTGCAGCATTTCGGTCTGCCGCTCCAGGACGTCCTCGCGCTTCGACAGTCTCAGCTCATTCTCGCGCAACTCCGCACGGATCTGATTGGACTCGGCGGTAAACTCCTCTTTCTTCTTGATGGCCTCGGCGGCCGCCTCAATCTGGGCGGACTTGATGATATTGTCTGCTTCTCTCTTGGCTCCGTCGATCTGCCTTTGCAGGTCCTCCGCGATGGTCTTGGCCCGGGTCCGGGCGAGCATCTGGTGGACGATGGCACAGAGGCAGACACCGAGCAGAAAACTGACGAGACTGACCAAACCGGCCGCAAGGGAAATCTCCATCAATATGGCGTCCATGTTCCTACCTTTCCACACGTTCTGAGAATATTCCGACTAAGGACGAACTGTGGATAGGCCGGCAGGAAAGCTTCAAAGACGTGCTCGTAAAACGCGGTCGTCGTCTCTGGCGAACGCAAAATCAACTCGGCAAGGCCCAAATCCCTCGCATCTCCTGCTTTCTCACAGGATGCAGATTTGCCACCGGCCGAAGCTTGACTAGCTCTAAGCTCAACAACACCCCCTCGGCGTTGGAAAGCGGTTGTTCATCATGACTTGACCCCGTTTTGCGTTAAATCCACTTTTTCGGCCGCCAAGAGAGAAACATGACACTCCCGACCTGCAATCGGACGCGGCAACCTCAA